>Ga0256404_1001306_pt1 | contig 61457 bp, 62 predicted proteins | sample RumenRJG_01DNA_FD_185990 | JGI IMG/M metagenome (GOLD analysis project Ga0256404, IMG submission 185990) | Bovine rumen microbial communities from Lethbridge, Alberta, Canada - RJG_01 | ecosystem: Host-associated > Mammals > Digestive system > Stomach > Rumen | place: Canada: Alberta | collected...
ACTCGCAAGACTAATTAAAATGACATGTAAATCAGTAGTAGTAATAATAGTACTGGTAATAGCTCTAAAAACATCATGGATACTAGGAGTAGAAATAATAATATTTGGGATAATAATGGGATTTATATCCTCAAGATTTTTTCCGAAAATTAAAAAAACACAAGAAAAAATCAAAAAAGAATCAGATGCATATGTTAAATCTGCAACAGAAAATTTAACAGGAATAAGAGAAATAAAAGCACTTGGAATAAAGAAAAATATAGAACGTAGAATGTTTAAAAACTTTGATGATTTGTTTAAAGAACAAAAGAAAATAAAAAAATACGAAGTAATATATTATAACTTAAACAACTTAATATACTTTATACTACAATTTATAATATTATTTACAAGTGGATACTTATTCATAAATGGTAAAATGAGTCTAGCTATATTCATAGTAATAGAATCATATATATGGAGAATAGACGATGTTGTAGAGTCAATAAGCGATTTTGGAATTAACTACAATAAAGTATCAGTATCACTAAAAAGAATAGATGAAATAATAAATAATAGACTATATCAAGATGAAAAATTTGGCTCAAAAGAATTAAAAAATCCTAATGGTGTAATTGAATTCAAAAGTGTTAAATTCAAATACAAAGATGATGAAGACTACACATTAAAAGGATTAAATATGAAACTAGAACCAAATAAAAAAATCGCAATAATAGGAAAAAGTGGTAACGGTAAATCAACAATATTTAACCTCCTACTAAGATACTTCGATACAACAGAAGGTGAAATAACAATAGATGGAATAAACATTAATGATTTAACAGAAAAAACACTAAGAGATAATATTTCGATAATCAGACAAACACCATTCCTATTTAATATTTCAATAAAAGAAAACTTTGAATTAGTAAAACCAGATGTAACATTAGAAGAAATTAGAGAATATTGTAAAAAATCATATATAGACGAATACATAATGTCACTACCAAATAAATACGACACAATAATAGGAGAAGGTGGAGTAAACTTATCAGGTGGACAAAAACAAAGAATCGCAATCGCGAGAACATTAATGTTAAATACAAAAATAATTTTATTTGATGAAGCAACAAGCGCACTTGATAATGAATCACAAGAATATATAAAAATGACAATAGATAATCTAATAAAAGACCATACAATAATAATTGTAGCTCATAGATTATCAACAATAATAGATTCAGATATAATACACATTATTGATAAAGGAGAATTAGCTGAATCAGGAACACATAAACAATTACTAGAAAAATCTAAGATTTATAGAGGATTATATAATACTGAAATGTAAGAACAATTTATTGTTCTTTTTTTCAAAAAGTGCTAAAATATGCAATAAGGAAGTGGTTTTATGGTAGACATGCATATTCATACAAACAACTCCGACGGTAGTTATTCAACTAAAGAAATTATCGAAATGTTGAAATTATTAAGAATAGAATTATTCTCAATAACAGATCATGACAATATAGATTCTTGCAAAGAAATTGAAAATTTAGATCTAGGAAATATGAATTATATTCCTGGAGTAGAGTTTTCATCGATTAATGGCACATATAATTGCCATATATTAGGATACAACATTGATTACAATAACAAAGATTTATTAGAAGAATGTAAAACAATAGAAAACAGAAGAAAAGAAAAAATAAAAATAATAATTAACTATTTAAAAAACGAAAAAAATATATATTTAACACAAGAAGAAATATCAAGAATATTAAATAAAAAAGGAACAATTGGAAGATATGACATATGTAAAATACTAATGGAAAAAGGATATGGAGCAAAACCAATTGTATATGACAATTACCTAACAAATATAGAAGGAGTAACGACACATAGAAGTAATATAGAGACAATTACTTCTGTAATAAAAAAAGCAAATGGTGTAGCTATACTTGCACATCCAAAAGAAATAGAAGATACATATAACGTTAATATAGAAGATATAATTAAAGATTTTATTGATAAAGGAATACAAGGTATAGAAGCATACAATACAATACATACGCTAAATGAAGTAAGAAGATATCTTCAATTAGCAAAAAAATATAATTTATTAATAACAGGAGGAAGCGACTTTCATGGAGCTTCACACCCAGAAAGAAAAATAGGAAGAACAACAATGTACAAAGTTAAATTAAATAGTTCTAATATAAAACTACATTAATATAATTTAATGTAGAAAGAGAGGAACTAAAAATGGAAACATTAAAAGTAGGAACAAAATCAAATCCTAATTCAGTAGCAGGAGCACTTGCAAATGTTATAAGACAATCAGGAAGTGTAGAAATACAAGCAATAGGCGCAGGAGCACTTAATCAAGCAATTAAAGCAGTTGCAATCGCAAGAGGATTTGTAGCTCCATCTGGTAAAAACTTAATATGTATTCCAGCATTTACAGATATTGTAATTGAAGGAGAAGAAAGAACTGCTCTTAAACTAATAGTAGAAGCCAAATAGGCTTCTTTTTGTATATAAAACACAATTTGACAAAATACAAATAATTTGATAAAATAACCCAATAAAAAAAGGGGGAAATAAAAATGACAGATGCACAAAGAATGATATTTAGTAAAAGAATAGAAGAGTATTTTTATACAATAGAAAAAGTAGTAAAAGGTGAAACAACACAAAACTATGATACAATTGATACTTGGGGGAAAAACCTATATTCGAGATATAGATACGCAATAAATGGCAACAAACCAAAATATGCATTACCACAGGAACATTTAGATACCTTAAGAAAAATATTAGAATATAAGAATATAACAGAAGAAGAATATAACCATACATTAGGAAAAATTGACTCCATTGTCAAAATATTAAAAGAAAAAAGAAATAATGAAATAGAACAATTAAAAAATAAACTTGAAGAGTTACAACAATCGAAACAAAAAGATATATCAGAATTTCAAGAAAACTATGAAAGAAAATTATCAGAAAGAAAAAAACAATTAGAAGAAGAATTCAACAAAGAACTTGAAAGAAAAACTTCTATGATAGAAATTAATTGCAAAAGAGAAACAAGAAAAGCAAAAGAAGAATTAGAAAAACAAAAACAAGTTCTTGAAGAATATAAGAAACAAAAAGATTTAGAATTAGATAGACAAAGAAGAGTATTAATAAATCAATTAAAAGAGACAAAAGAAAAACAACAACAAATAATAGTTAAATTACTATGTTCAACAGACAATGTATCATTAGAAACAATGAAACGTTTTCTTGAAAATGAAAAAATCTCAACTGAAGGATTAGAAAATAGTTTAAAAGAACTAAGAAACATGATCCCAGGTATAACAAGAGTAATAAATGATGAAGAAACACCAGTTTATTCATTAAGAGTTGACGCACTAAAACAACTAGAACAATACAAAAATGATATTGTTTGTCCAAGAATAAGTAATGTACAAGATGGTAAAATAGAATTTGTTGTACGTGCAGACTTACACTTAGATATGACAAATTCAGAAGATACATTGAAGAGAAGATTAGAACCATTTATGAATTTCTGTGTAAAAAGAAATAATATTCCAATAATCGATCTTGGAGATTTAGCTGAAACAGTCATAGGAATAAAATATAAAAGTTGGAAAAACTTTAATAAAGGAACAGCTAGATTAGCATATAAATTCTATAAAAACTATGCAAAAGTAATCGCATCAGCTCCAGAAATAATGCATTATACATTATTAGGTAATCATGACGAACACCCATATTTAGTAGGTGTAGATCCATTAGAAATATTATATGAATACAGCGATAACTTTAAATCACTAGGAATTTCAAAAGGTTCATTCAGAATAGGAAATGATAAAATTGGAGTATTCCATGATAAACAATGGCAAAATATAGTATCATATAAAGATTATTCAAAAGAAGAAAGAGATGAATATATATACGATTACTTATGTGAAGAAGCAGAATCAATCGCAAGAGATTATATATATTCATTATTCGGACACTATCATTTTGGGGTGCATAATATAGAAAAAGGATTCTCTGTAATAAATAATGGATTAGAAAACTCATTATTATTTACTGCTGAAGTAAAAGATGGACATGTAGAAAAGATGTTTGCAACAGAAGTAAAAAAAGGAGATTACAAAATCGAAATATATAATAGAGGAAATCAATATAGAAAATAAGAAGTAAAAACTTCTTTTTTTCATGTAAAAAAAATGGTATACTTAATTAGGTGATAAAATGAAAAAAATATTAATACTTATACCTATAATAATATTAATAATTATAATGAAAGGAATAAATATGAATAAAAAAACAAATATACCAGATAAAATAGAAAAAGAAGAAATTAAACATATAGATAAAGAAAAAACAAATAAAATAGAAAAAAACAACTATTTTAGTTATAATGGACAACTAAAAATAGAAAATAATCAATTAGTAAATCAATATAACGAACCAATACAACTAAGAGGAATCAGCACTCATGGAATACAATGGTATGGAGACTACGCAAATGAATCTATAATGAAAACACTTAAAGAAGAATGGAATATAAATCTATTTAGAATCGCAATGTATACAAATGAAGGTGGATATTTGGTAGATAAAACACTAAAAGAAAAAGTAGAAAATATAGTAGATATCGCAACAAAATTAGATTTATACGTAATAATAGATTGGCATATATTATCAGATAACAACCCTATGACAAACATAGAAGAATCAAAAGAATTCTTCAAAGAAATAAGTGAAAAATATAAGAATAATAAAAATATTATTTATGAAATATGTAATGAACCAAATGGAGGTACAACATGGGATAATGATATACTTCCATATGCAAAAGAAATAACAAAAATAATAAGAGAAAACACTGATGGAATAATAATAGTAGGAACACCTATGTGGAGTCAACAGGTACTAGAAGCAGCAAACAACCCAATACAAGAAAAAAACATAATGTACGCATTACATTTTTATTCAGGTACACATAAAGAAGACTTGAGAAACAATGCAAAAGAAGCATTAAAAACAATTCCAATATTTATAAGCGAATGGGGAGTAAGCGATGCATCTGGAAATAATGGAGTATATCTAGATGAAGCAGAAAAATGGCTAGAATTTATAAATGAAAACAATCTTTCATGGGCAGTATGGTCATTAAGTGATAAGGATGAATCGTCCGCACTATTAAAACCAGGAACTAGTAAAACAAATATAACAGATAATGATTTAACAGAAGCGGGAAACTTTATAAAACAACAATTAATAAATAATAAGTAAAAAATAGAAAAATTAAAAACATTGTGATATAATTGAAGCGAGGCGATTTTATGGATCAAAATATGAAAAGAAGTATAATACTAGAACACTATCAAAATCCTAAAAACAAAGGATTAATAGATGATGATTCATATATAAAAGTAAATATGAATAATGATTCATGTATAGATGAAGTTAATTTAATGGTTAAATTAAAAGATGGAAAAATCAAAGACATAAGATTTGATGGAGAAGCATGCGCAATATGTACATCATCTACATCAGTAATGATAGATACACTTTTAGGAAAAACATTAAGTGAAGCACAAGAAATAATAAATAACTTTTACAACATGATAGAAGAAAAAGAATATAATGAAGATTTATTAGAACAAGCAAATGCATATAACGATATATCAAAACAACCAAATAGAAAGAAATGTGCACTTCTATCTTGGTGGGGAATAGAAAAAGCATTAGAAAAAAATAAATAGAAAATGTAAAGTTTTCTTTTTTTTTGAGTATTATTTTAGTATAATAATAATGGTGGTTTTATGAAAAAAAACATAGATGAAAATAAAGTAATAGAAATATCAAATATAAAACAAGAACCAGAATGGATGAAAGAATTTAGACTAAATGCATATAAAAAATTTAAAGAACTAAACAATCCAAAATTTGGACCAGAATTAAAAATAGACTTTGATATAATAAATTACTATAAAAAAATAGATGATAAAATATATGATAAATGGGAAAATGTTCCCACAGAAGCAAGAGAAACTTTTTGTAAAATTGGATTACCAGACGCAGAAAAAAAATACCTTGCAGGAGTAGGTGCACAATTTGAAAGTGAAGTAATATATCACAATATGATACAAGAATTAGAAGATAAAAATGTTATATTCTGTGATACCGATACAGCACTAAAAAAATACCCGGAAATATTTAAAGAATACTTTAACAAACTAGTAAAATACGATGAAAATAAATATACCGCACTAAATGGAGCAGTATGGAGTGGAGGAACATTTATATATATTCCACCAAAAACAAAACTGGATAGACCATTACAAAGTTATTTTAGAATAAACTCAAAAAACATGGGACAATTTGAAAGAACAATAATAATTGTAGATGAAGATTCAGAATTGCACTATATGGAAGGGTGTACAGCACCTACATATACATCTGATTCATTACATGCAGCAGTAGTAGAAATATATGTAAAGAAAAATGCAAAATGTAGATATACAACAATCCAAAACTGGTCAAATGATGTATATAATTTAGTAACAAAACGAGCAATCGTTAGTGATTCAGGAACTATGGAATGGATAGATGGTAATATTGGATCTAAAACAAATATGAAATATCCATCATGTATATTAAATGGAGAATACGCAAGTGGAAACTGTATATCAATTGCAGTCGCAACAACAGGACAAATCCAAGATGCAGGAGCCAAAATGATACATTTAGCCCCACATACAAAAAGTAATATCATAAGTAAATCAATCGCATTAAACGGTGGAGAAGCAACATATAGAGGAACAGTAAATATAACAGATAAAGCTCACCATTCACACGCATTAGTAAAATGTGATACAATAATACTAGATGAAAAATCAAAAAGCGATACAATCCCTCAAAATAAAGTATCAAATAATACATCAAGCATAGAACATGAGGCAACAGTATCAAAAATAGATAAAGATAAATTATTCTATTTGATGAGTAGGGGAATATCAGAAGAAAAAGCAAAAGAACTATTAATAATGGGATTTATAGAAAGATTTAGAGAAGAACTTCCAATGGAATATGCAGTAGAATTAAATGCATTATTAAAAAATTATTTTTAAGGAGGATTTATGAAAAAAATAGTTTTATTAATACCACTTATTATATTAACAGGATGTACAAATAAAGAAAAAATATTTGAGGAAAACGCAAAAAAATATTATGAAAACTATATGAAAGTAGTAGAAAATATAGATGAAGTAACAATAACACTAGAAGATATTGAAAACGCAAGTACAGAAGATGAAACAGATTTAAAAAAACTAAAAAAATGTGAAAAAAACTCAAAAATAATATTTAATATTGATAAAAATACAAAAGAAATTACAAATAAAAGAATAGAATTAAAATGTAAATAAAAAAAATTGCGAAAATACGAAACTTATTAATCTGCAAAAAAAAATTTGCAGATTTTTATTTTTTGCCTAGGCAGATTTTAAATATCTGTCATTTTTTTTATGCAAATCGTTAAAAACACTCATTTGCACCATTTTTCTAAATAATATATAGTTATCACGAAAGGAGAAATGTATATGATGAATACAGCAATCATAGTAGGAAGAATCGTAAAAGATTTAGAACTACACGAAACTGAAAATGGATATAAAGTTGCAGAATTAACACTTGCAGTTCCAAGAAGTTTCAAAAACATGGATGGACAATATGATACAGATTTTCTACCATGTAAACTATGGAGTATTGTAGCAGAAAACACTGCTGAATACTGTAAGAAAGGAGACCTAGTCGCAATAAAAGGAAGACTACAATCTACAACTTATGAAGAAAATGAAATAAAACATAATGGAATAGAATTAATAGCCGAAAAAGTTTCATTTCTTTCAACAAAAAAAACAGAAGCAGATGAATAATCTGCTTTTATGATAGGAGGGAAAAATGAATTATTACAATGAAATTAAAAATGAAATAATTGACATTGAAACATATAAAACTGTAAAAGACTACAGTAAGAATAAAAGAGAAATAGAAGGGTACTATAAAATAGGAAAATTATTAGTAGATGCACAAGGAGGAGAAGAAAGAGCTAAATACGGAGATGGAGTAATAAAAGAATATTCAAAAAAATTAACACTAGAATTTGGAAAAGGATATTCAACAAGAAATTTAAAATTGATGAGAAAATTCTACATATTTCAAAAAGGGCAAACACTGTCTGCCCTTTTAAGCTGGTCGCATTATATTGAATTACTATCTATAAAAGACATAAATAAAATTAATTACTACATAAAAATCACAGAAGAACAAAGATTAGGTATTAGAGAATTACGAAATAAAATAAAAAACAAAGAATATGAAAGACTAGATGAAAATACTAAACAAAAACTAATAAGCAAAGAAAAAATCAAAATAGGAGATTATATAAAGAAACCTATATTAATAAAACTAAATAAACAAATGGATATAGTATCAGAAAAAGCATTAAAAAATGCTATATTAGAAAATATAGAAGACTTTATGAAAGAATTAGGAGAAGGATATTCATTTATTAAAAGTGAATACAAAATAAGTGATTATGGAATAAATAACTATATAGATATTTTATTGTTTAATTATATATATAATTGTTTTGCAGTGATAGAACTAAAAGTAACAGAGTTAAAAAAAGAACATATAGGTCAAATACAAACATATATGAATTATATAGATAATAATGTAAAACAAATAAGTCAAAATAGAACAATAGGAATAATAATTACAAAAAAAGATAATAAATTTGTAATGAACTACTGTAATAATGAATATATATACCAATCAATATATCAAACAAATTAAAAATGAAATAATTGATATTGAAACCTATAAAAGAGTAAAAAACTATAATAGATTTAGAAATAGAAAGGAAGATAATGAAATGAATGAAATAAAAGAATACACCGAAAAAGTATTTGAAGATATTAAACATATAGATGAGAATGGATGTGAATATTGGTATGCTAGAGAACTAATGCCATTACTTGAATATAGCAAATGGGAAAATTTTAATAATGTAATTAAAAAAGCAATAATAGCCTATAAAAATAGCAATAATGATGATTCATATTGGCTTCCTGAAGTCAGGAAGCCAATAATAACTGGTAAAGGTAAAGAAGAATTTATTATAGACTATAAACTATCTAGATATATATGTTATTTAATAGTTCAAAATGCCAATCCAAAGAAGAAAATGGTTGCTTTAGGCCAAACATACTTTGCCATTCAAACAAGAAGACAAGAGTTATTTGAAAAAGAATATAGCGAATTAACTGAAGATGAAAAAAGATTATATAGAAGAAAGCAAGTAAAAAGAGGTAATTATAATTTAAATAAAACTGCAGTTAATAGTGGAGTAAAAGACTTAGCTAGATTTCATAATGCAGGATATAAAGGACTTTATAATGGTGAAACCGCAGATGACATATTTAAAAGAAAAAAACTTAGATATAGAGAAGATATATTAGATAATATGGGAAGTGAAGAACTCGCCGATAATATATTTCGAATTGCTCAAACAGATGCTAAATTAAAAAGAGATAATGTAGATAATGAATATACTGCAAATTCTGTTCATTACGAAGTAGGTAAGGAAGTAAGAAATAGCATTGAAAGATTAGGTGGTACAATGCCCGAAGATTTACCAACACCAAAAAAGAGTTTAAAAGAATTAGAAAAAGAAATCAAACTTTTGATTCCTTAAACTCATCATAAAATAAATCATCAGGTTTTAAATGAAATATATCCGCAATCTTAATTGCCATATCATAAGATAATCTTTTTTGATCATGCTCAATCTGCCAATAATAAGGTTTGCTGATACCTAGTATATCAGCCATAAGTTGATTAGTAAATTTGTTCTTTAATCGATATTCTTTTAATTTTTCCATAACATCACCATCCATATTAATTATACAGTAACTTCAAATTAACTTCAATAGAAAAATAACTTTTTAGTTAATTATGTTTGAAAAAGTAAATTATCTGTTATAATATAGTTAACAAATTGTTTCGGGGAGGATTTAATATGATAATAGGAAAAAGATTAAAAGAAGCAAGAGTTAAAAAGGGAATGTCACAAGAAGAACTTGGTAACTTATTAGGAGTATCAAAAGTATCAATTTGTGGATATGAAAAAGGAACAAGAACACCTACAATGGAAAACTTTCTAGATTTAATTCAAATACTAGATTTAGAACCAGATTACGTTTTAGGTAGAGATAAAACAGTTGTAAGTGAAACAAAAAGAGAATACAAACTTAAAATGGCTGACGAAGATATTCAAATAATTAAAGAATTAAAAAATAATCGTGAGTTATATAACAAATTCTGTACTGATCCAAAAAGAGTAATAGAATTAATAAGCAGAAAATTAATGAAATAGTTTAACTATTTCATTTTTTTGTGGTAAAATTAAATTAGGTGATAATATGACTATAATAGATATAATAACAAAAAAGAAAAACAAAGAAGAACTATCATATGAAGAAATTAAATACGCAATAGACGGATACTTAGACGGAAGCATAAAAGACTACCAAATGAGTTCACTATTAATGGCAATAGTATTAAATGGAATGACAAAAGAAGAAACATTTAATCTTACAGATGTAATGTTAAATAGTGGAGAAAAAATCAATCTAAATGATTTGCAACCAGTAGTAGATAAACATTCAACTGGAGGAGTAGGAGATAAAACAACATTAATACTAGCACCATTAGTCGCTTCATGCGGAGTAAATATAGCCAAAATGTCAGGAAGAGGACTAGGATTTACAGGTGGAACAATAGATAAACTAGAGTCAATTCCAGGATTTAATACAAGTATTGATATTAAAAAATTTAAAGAACAAGTAAAAAATATAAATATCGCAATAGTAGGACAAATGGGTAATCTAGTACCAGCAGATAAAAAACTATATGCATTAAGAGATGTTACAGGAACAGTAGAGTCAATACCACTAATCGCATCATCCATAATGAGTAAGAAACTAGCAAGCGGAGCATCAACAATAGTAATAGACGTTAAAGTAGGAAATGGCGCATTAATGAAAACTGAAAAAGACGCTAAAACACTTGCTAAAATGTTAGTAGAAATAGGAAAACAATATAATAAAAAAGTAGTATGTTTTATAACAGATATGGAAGAACCTCTAGGATACGCAATAGGTAATTCTCTAGAAGTATTAGAAAGCATTAATACATTAATAGGAAAAGGACCAAAAGATTTAACATATCTAGTACTAAATCTAGCTACATATTTAGTTGGAATGGCTAAAAATATACCACTTGAAAAAGCAAATAAAGAAGTTGTTGAAAACTTATATAATGGTAATGCATATAAAAAATTCCAAGAATTAGTTAAAAGTCAGAATGGAGATTTAAGAAAAATAAAAATATCAAAAAAAGTAATAACAATTAAAAGTAATCACCAAGGATATATAAAAAGTATAAATGCAGAAGCTTTAGGAGAAATCGCAAGAATACTAGGAGCAGGAAGACTAAGTAAAGAAGATAATATTGATTATGAAGTTGGAATTGTTTTAAATAAAAAGGTAGGAGACTACGTAAGAAAAGAAGACGAATTGTTAAAATTATATGTAAATAAAAATTTAGTACCAGAAGAACAAATACTTAAATGTTTCCAAATAACAAGAGAAAAACAAGAACCAACAAAAATAATAAAAACAATAATAAATTAATTTAAAAAACAAGTTTTGCTTGCTTTTTTTAAAGAATTATAATATCATAAAAAAGAAGGAGTGATAAAATGATTTACCCATCAATAGATAAACTACTAACACAAGTAGGATCAAAATATTTATTAGTAAATTTAGTATCAAAAAGAGTAAAAGAAATGAAAGAAACAGAACATCTTCAAATGAAAGACAATGAATATAAATCACAAAAAGAAATAGGAAAAGCATTAGAAGAAGTTTCAAAAGGATTAATACATTTAAACTAATGTATTTTTTTTTACATTTTTGTAAAATAAAAAATGGCAAATAAGCCATTAATTATTAGATATATTAGTATATGCAATACGATTATTATTAGTTTTATTATTATTCAATTTAACACTAACAAATACAACTAATTCAAGTAAAACAATAATTAATAAACAAGTTTTAATATTAGTAATACTTAATTGTTTAATAAAGTTTTTCTTAATATAATCAACACTATAATTAATTCTTAATCTTGAATTACAGTCCTTAATAAGCATTTTATTGACAACCTTCAATCTTTTCATTGAGTCATCAATACTCTTAGTATTATCCAAATTTTGATAAATAACAACTTTAACATTTTTTTTATTAGTTTTAGCTAAAACTTTATAAATATTTTCAATCATCGAAATATCATAATCATAAATATAAATAGTTTTTAAGTATCTATTAATCTGACAAAAAGTTTCAAAATCATTTAAATCAGAACCATTAAACTTCTCAAAAATCTTAATAGTTTTACGATAATAAAGCTTTGTATAATTAACTAAATTATTTTGATAAACAAAATTACTAATAGAAATAATTTCACATCTTAAATCAACAACAACACCATTATCACATAACTTTTCTAACATGAAAGAAGGTATCTCAAAGCAATTAACGAATTTTAAATAATTTGAACTAAGCAATTTTTCATAAATCGCATAAGTAATAGTATTATCAGAAGTTATATAGAGTTTAGTAATATACTTAATACTATTAGTTATATCTAAAGCAATTGGTACTATATCAAATTCTTCAACAACTAATTTAGAAATCTTCTTATCCTTAATAATTTCATTTAAAAAACTACTCATGATATTAATATTATTCTTTAAATAATTATCACTAAAAATTAATTCATCATTTGAAATAACATTAGTATTCATTAAAGTCTTAGTTAAATCTTTTTCTTCCTTAGTTTTATCAATTTTATATCTAAAATTAATAGTATCATTACTAAAACTAATTAATATTTTCTTCATAATACCAACCTCTATTATCTATATATTATAATACCACAAAATTCGACAATATAAAAGAAAAAAATAGGAAACCTAAAAAAAATGTTATATAATATTTATAGGTGATAACATGAAAATAATGAAAATTCAAAAGAAAAACAATAAATATAAAATAACACTAGAAGATAATAATATTATTGAAACATATGATGAAATAATCATAAAAGAAAATATTTTGTATAAAAAAGAAATAACAGAAGAATTAAAAGATAAAATAGAAAAACAAAATAAATACTATGAAATATACAATAATATATTAAAATATATAAAAACAAAACTAAGAAGTGAATATGAAATAAGAGAATATATTAAAAAAAATGAAATAGATAACAATAGAGAAGAAGAATTAATAAGAAAACTAAAAGCATCAAAATTAATAGATGATAAAACTTATACATATGCATATATACACGATAGAATTAAATTTTCAAATGATGGACCATATAAAATAAAAAAAGAACTATTAAAAAATAAAATAGAAGAATACATCATAGAAGAAGAATTAAATAAAATAGATAAAGAAGAAATATATGAAAAATTAAAAAAACAAATATTAAAAAAACTTAGTACAAATACAAAATATTCAAATAATATGATAAAACAAAAATTAACAAATTATTTTGTTCTACAGGGATATGAAAAAGAAATGATAATAGAAATACTAGAAGATAATCTTATATCAAATACAAATATATTAAAAAAAGAATATGATAAATTATATAATAAATATAAAAATAAATATGATGAATATGAACTTAAAAGAATAATAAAACAAAAACTATATCAAAAAGGATTTAGTATAGACGAAATAAATAATATAAACTAAAAAAGATAGAAAATTCTATCTTTTATTTTGTAGCATTTGCATCTTTAGCATTAGCAACAGTTGATTTATAGGTATTTTTTAATTTTGTATCATTTATACTTAAGTTATATTTATTTCTGATTTTATCCCAAGTAGTAACTTGTAAATTTTGATCACTTTGTAATTTTTCAGTAACAATCGAATCTTTAATAGTATCCTTTAAATTTTCAATAGGCTCTTTTTCATTTTTCTTAACTAAATATATAATATGATATCCATATTGAGATTTAACAGGTGTAGTAGTATATTTTCCTTCTTCTAGATTATAAGCAGCATCATAGAATTCAGAAACATAATTCTCTTTTGTAACATTGTTAATAACACCACCGTTACTAGCACTAGCAGTATCACCTGAATTATCACGAGCTAATTGTTCAAAATCAGCACCTTGATTTAACATATTAATTAAATCGATTGCTTTATTATAAGCAGCTGTTTCTGCATCAGTTTTCTCTTGCTCAGTAGCTCCTTCCTTAACATCAGGAATAATTAAAATGTGTTTAACATTTAATTCCTCAGAAATTTTATCTTTATAATATTTTTCAATTTCTTTATCAGTTACATCTTCTTTTAAATAATTCTTAGTAATTTCATTCATCTTATAATCTGAAATTAAAACCTTTTTAAAATCATCTTCAGATGCATAACCAGCACTAGCTAAAGCTTGACTGAAATCCATTCCATATTGTTTATATTGTAATTTGTATTGAGAAATCATAGAATCTGCATAAACACTAGCAGCTTCATTATCCTCCATCTCTTTATTAGCAATATAAGAATCAACTAAATTAATTAAAGCGGATGTACCGTACTGTTCTTTCATTGCGTCATATAATTCATTTGCAGTAAAATCCTTACCATCAACAGAAGCAATAACTTCTTCACCATTGCTTAATTTAGGAGATTTACTACAACCAGTAAATACAACTAAAGCACACATAATACCTAAAACTTTCTTTTTCATGTTATCTCCCTTCAAGTATGTTCTTGTTCATACATAATATATAATATCAAAAAAAAAATAAAAAAACAAGAATTTGGGTATAACTAATCACATATTCTCGGGATTTACATAAAATAAGGTGAAAAGATAAAAAGGAGGATCGATATTATGTGTAATAATACAGGCGTATCTGGAGCAGCTATAGTACTAGTTCTATTTATTCTTTTAATAATTATACTTGGAGCTTATATTTAAGGAGGTAATATAATGTCGTGCGAAAAAAAATGTAATTCAAATTCGTCTTCATCCGGATATATAATCTTAATTGTTTTATATATCTTATTAGCGATTATATTAGGATCTTGGATTTGGTAAAAAAATAAAATACATGAGTATAACTTATGTATTTTTCTGTAAAGAAATGTAAATATGAATAAAAAATAAAAAAAAACTTTACTTTTTAATATAAAATATATATAATAATGGTAAGCAGTGGTAAAAAGTGGGGGAAAGTGGGTGATTTTACATGCTGATGGGAGAATATCGATATAATATAGATGAAAAAGGTAGATTAACAATACCATCTAAAATTAGATATGAACTAAAAGATTCATGTATAATCACAAGAGGTTTAGATAAATGTTTATTCGTTTACTCAGAAGAAGAATGGACAAACATTATAAAAAAATACCGAGAACTTCCTAACACAAAAGACGCTAGAAACTTCATGAGATTCTTTTTATCAGGTGCAAGTGTTTGCGAGTTTGATAAGCAAGGTAGAGTAAAAATAAGTGGACCATTACTAGAATATGCACGCCTAGAAAAAGATTGTGTAATAATAGGAGTTAATGATCACTTAGAAATTTGGAGTAAAGAACTTTGGGATAACTTTATGACTGAAAACCTTGATGACTTATCAGATATTGCAGATAACCTATTTGGTTCGAATATTTAGGAGGAATTATGCATAAGAGTGTTTTACTTGACGAATGTCTAGAATATTTGAATATAAAAGAAGAAAGCATCATTGTTGATTGTACTTTAGGATACGGCGGTCATAGTAGTAATATATTAAAGAAAATTAAAAGGGGTTTTCTTTTCGCCTTTGATCAAGATGAAGAAGCAATTAATTCTAGTAAAAAACGTCTTGATGAAATATCCGATAACTACGAAATAATAAAATCAAACTTTGAAAACATAAAAGAAGAACTATATAAAAGAAATATTAAAAAAGTAAACGGGATTCTTTACGACATTGGAGTATCAAGCCCTCAACTAGATGAAGGAGATAGAGGATTTTCATTTCATAAAGACGCAAGACTTGATATGAGAATGGATACATCTAAACCATTCAGTGCATATAAATTAGTAAATACATATGAATACAAAGATTTAGTAAGAATATTTACAAACTATGGAGAAGAAAAATATTCGACTAGTATAGCTAGAAACATTATAAAAGAAAGAGAAAAAAAACCAATTGAAACAACATTAGAACTAGTTGAAATAATTAAAAATTCAGTTCCAGAAAAATATAAAAGAGAAAAACATCCAGCTAGAAAAGTATTTCAAGCAATAAGGATTGAAGTAAATAATGAACTAGGCGTATTTGAGCATAGCTTAAAAGATGCATTAGACCTAATAGATATTAATGGTAGAATCTGTGTAATTACATTCCATTCATTGGAAGATAAAATCTGCAAAGATATATTTAAAAGTGTATCTGAAGTAGATAGTAATTTAAAAAGATTGCCGGTTATTCCAGAAGAATATCTACCTAAATATAAAGTGGTCGCAAATATAAAACCTAGTAAAAAAGAATTAGAAGAAAATCCAAGAGCGAGAAGTGCAAAATTAAGAGTAATAGAAAGGGTAAGGTAATTATGAGCAGAAAAAGAGTAAAAAGGGTAAAAATTACTAAAGGTGAAAAATTATTATATGCTTGTGCCATATTTGCTTTATGTGGAACATTTCTATTAAAGATTTTTTGTAGTGCAAGCATTGGTAATTTAAATATAATAGTAGAAAAATTAAAATTAGATGTTTCTACACAAATGAAAAAAAATGAATCCCTAACTATGCAAGTTAATGAATTAACTTCATTTGATTATGTTAATAATATTGTAAAAGACATGGGCTTAGCGTATAATAATGATAATATTATAATTATAGACGAATAGAAGGTGCTAAAAATGAAGACAAGAAAAAAACAAAAATGGAAACTTCCAAGAAAAACTTTTGTATTTTATCTTGTTTTTATTTTTGCATTATTTATACAATATGTGCACTTATCACTATTTCCGAAACTATATGGAATAGATATGAAACAATTCTCATTAAATAGAAACACAATATCAAATACAATATATGCAAAAAGAGGAAGCGTATTTGATAGACAAGGAGACCATTTAGCGATAAATGTAACATCATATACAGTAATCGCATATTTATCGCCTACAAGAACTGGATCAGGAACAGAAATTAAACACGTACAAGACCCTGAATATACGGCTTTCAAATTATCCCCAATATTAAATATGTCGGTAGATAAACTAAAAGAATTGATGAGTAAAGATTTATATCAAGTTGAATTAGGACCAGGCGGAAGAGGAATAACAGAACTAAAAAAACAAGAAATAGAAGCACTAAACCTTCCTGGAATAGATTTTATTGAAGACCAAAAAAGATACTATCCAAATGGAGACTTCGCATCATATATAATAGGATATGCAAAAAAGAATGATGACGGAAGTATAGTAGGAGAAATGGGAATAGAATCAAAATATGATGACATATTAAAAGGAACAGATGGATTTGAAGAATATCAACAAGACTTAAATGGATATAAAATACCAGATACAAAAGAATTTAGAACAAATCCAGAAAACGGGAAAAATATATATTTAACACTAGATTCAAATATACAAAGATTTCTAGAAACAGCAGTAAAAACAAATTCAAAAAAATATAATCCGGACTGGATGGTAATATCAGTGATGGACGCAAAAACAGGAGATGTACTAGGAAGCGCCGCAACACCATCATTTGATCCAAATATAAAAGATATAACAAACTATGAAAATCCATTATCATCATTCCTATTTGAACCAGGATCAACAATGAAAACATATACATATATGTGTGCAATGGAAAAAGGTACATATGATGGTTCTAAAACATTTGAATCAGGAAAATATAAAATAGGCGATGACACAGTAAAAGACTGGAATGGATACGGTTGGGGAACAATTAATTATGACTTAGGATTTGAGTATTCAAGTAATGTCGGAATAGCAAACCTAATGAATGAAGCACTAACCAGAGATGAACTAAAAGAATGCTATCACAAATATGGATTTGACGATATCACAGGTATTGAATTAGGAAGAGAACTTTCTAGTGATATGAATTTTAAATATGATATTGAAGTCGCAAATGCTGGATTTGGGCAAGGGATACTTACAACTCCAATACAACACTTGCAAGCACTAACAATAATATCAAATAACGGAAAAATGTTAAAACCACATATTGTAGAAAAAATAGAAAACTCTGATACTGGTGAAATAACATACGAAAGACAAATAGAAGAATCAGAAACACTAGTAAGTGATAAGACATTAACAAAAATAAAAGAATTACTATATAATGTAGTTAATGGTAAAAATGAAGGAACAACAGGAACAAGATATAAAATTGATGGATTAGACGTAATAGGAAAAACAGGAACAGCTCAAATATATGATGATAAAAATGGAGGATATTTAACCGCAGAAAATGCTTATGTATACTCATTTGCAGGAATGTTTCCTAAAGATGATCCACAAATAATAATATATGCAGCAATAAAAAAACCAAACTTCGGTAATACAATAACTATATCAGAACCAGTTGTTGATGTTATGAAAAATATTGCTAAATATAAAAATATTAATACAACAAAAAAAGAAGAAAACAAAGATATTAAACAATATACATTAGATAACTATATGAATAAAAACAAAGATGAAGTTGTTAATAATTTAAAAGAACAAAAAATAAATACAGTGGTAATAGGTGATGGAAATACTATAATAGATTACTATCCAAAAGATAAAATTGTTTCAAATGATAGAATTATATTAATTACAAATGGAAATAATAAAACAATGCCAAACATGACTAATTGGTCAAAAAGAGAAGCAAAATTCCTATTAGACTATTTAAATATAAAATACACACTAACAGGAAATGGATATGTAAAAACGCAAACTGTAAAAGAACACACACCTATAACACCTGAATTAGAAATAACATTAACACTGGAAAATAAAATAAAAAAATAAAAGTTATGAATTAATTTTCATAATTTTTTTGTTTAATTAAGGAACTTTAAAAGTTATGAGGTATGATATTTATAGGAGGATATTATGCTAGAAGAAATAAATAAAACATATAAACAAATTGAAAATAAAATATTAAATCATGAAATATATCAAAATGTAAAAGACTATTCCAAAGCAAAAGAAAAAATGAAAACATATTTAGAAATTGGAGGATTATTAAACAATATTAATATTAAATATGGGAAGAATGTTATAAAAGAGTATTCCAAAAGATTAACATATAAATTTGGTAAAAAGTATTCAACCTCATTATTATATAAGATTAAGCAATTTTATAGTATTATAGAAAAAGTCCCGACAATGTCGGGAAAATTAACGTGGAGCCATTGGTATGAAATGTTGCCTATCGAAGATATAAATAAAATAATTTACTATGCAAATCAGAGCGAGATAAATAATTTAGATGTAAGAACACTAAGAGAAAAAATCAAATCTAAAGAATATGAAAGATTAGATGAGAAAACTAAACAAAAATTAATTGAAAATAAAGATAATGAGATAAAAGATTTCATAAAACACCCAATAATTATAAAAAATACAAAAGATTATGAAAAAATATCAGAAAAAATATTACAAAAACTAATATTAGAAGATATTCCATCATTTCTAAAAGAATTAGGTGATGGATTCACATTTATAGATAATGAATACAAAATAAAAATAGGAGATAACTATAATTATATAGATCTATTATTATTTAATTATATATATAACTGTTTTATAGTTGTCGAACTAAAAACAACAGAATTAAAAAAAGAACATATAGGACAAACGCAAGTATATATGAACTATGTAGATAAAAATATAAAAACAATAAATCAAAATAAAACAATAGGAATAATAATATGTAAAAAAGAAAACAAATTTGTACTCGAATATTGTAGTGATGAAAGGATTTATGAAACAACATATATGTTAGTAAAAGAATATATACAATAATTACCAATAAAATATTGACAAAACACTAAAGTAGTGCTAATATTTATTTAGACACGAAAAGGTGTTTTTATTTTAGAAAAAAATTGAAAGGAAACAAGTATGAAAAAAGTATTATCAAACGTAAAAAAAGAAATGAAAAAAGTTAAATGGCCAACAAGAAAAGACATGGTAAAATATAGTATCGCAACACTATCAATAATCCTATTTTTCTGTCTATTCTTTGTAGCTAGTGACTTAATAATAATGGCTGTAAAGGAGTTAATGAAATAATGCAAAAAGAATGGTATGTAGTTAACACTTATTCAGGACACGAAAATAAAGTAAAAGAAAAACTAGAAATGCGTGCAAGCACAATGGGTATGGAAGACTATATCTTTAGAGTAGTTGTACCAGAACAAAAAGAAATAGAAGTAAAAGATGGAAAAGAAAAAGAAAAAATAAAAAAAATGTTTCCAGGATATATCCTAGTAGAAATGATAATGAGCGATGAAGCTTGGTTCATAGTAAGAAACACACCAGGAGTAACTGGATTCATCGGATCATCAGGAAAAGGAGCAAAACCTTTCCCATTAACACCACAAGAAGCAGACAAAATACTAAATCAAATGGGAATGAGCAGACTAGAAGTAGATACAGACTTAAACTTAGGAGACAGCGTAAAAGTTATAGGTGGACCATTTGCTGGAATGTTTGGTAAAATTAAAAACATTGATGCAACTACTGGAACACTAGAAGTAAGCCTAGATTTATTCGGACAAGAAACAAATGTCGAATTAGAACTATCACAAATTGAAAAATCATAAAAAAAACATTGAAATTTAAAAACATTTGTGATATTATTAAATGGCTATATTGATTTTAATATAGATTTAGTGGGAGCTTATCTATGATTTGCGCTAAAAGCGGATTATGTGCAAAGCATTATAACCACTCACGAAAAAGAAATTTATTAGGAGGTGTTTTTCGTGGCAAAAAAGAACGTTACAAAAGAAATTAAATTACAAATCCCAGCAGGAAAAGCAACACCAGCTCCTCCAGTAGGAACAGTGCTTGGACCAGCAGGAATTAATTTACAAGAATTTTGTACAAAATACAACGATGCAACAAGAGATAAGATGGGAGATGTTATACCAGTAGTTATTTCTGTATATGAAGACAGAACTTTCGACTTCGTATTAAAAACTCCACCAGCTGCAGAATTAATCAAGAAATTTGCTAAGATTAAAGCTGGATCTGGAAAAGGTAAGAATGAAATCGTTGGAAAATTAACTAGAGAACAATTAAGAGAAATTGCTGAAATTAAACTACCAGACTTAAATGCATATACTGTAGAAGAAGCTATGAAAATAGTTGAAGGTACTGCACTTAATATGGGTGTTGAAATTACAGACTAATACATAGTAGAACTATGTGGAAGGAATTTATCCGCTAGAACCACAGGAGGTAAAAATGAAAAAAGGAAAGAAATATGTAGAAGCTGCTTCTAAAATAGAAAAGAATAAAGCTTATACAAAAGAAGAAGCTATTAAGTTAGTAAAAGAAACATCTGTAACTAAGTTTGATTCTTCAGTAGAAATCTCTATGAGATTAAACTTAGATACTAAAAAAGCTGATCAACAATTAAGAGGAGCTATCGTATTACCAAATGGTACAGGAAAAACTAAAAAAGTATTAGTTTTAGCTAAAGGACCAAAAGCAACTGAAGCAAAAGAAGCTGGTGCTGATTTCGTTGGAGATGTAGATATGATTGAAAAAATCGAAAAAGAAAATTGGTTCGAATTCGATACATTAATCGCTACACCTGATATGATGCCTGCATTAGGAAAAATTGGTAAAATCTTAGGACCAAAAGGATTAATGCCAAACCCTAAAACAGGAACAGTAACTCTAGATGTTAAAAAAGCTGTAGAAGATGTTAAAAAAGGACGTGTAGAATACAGAACAGATACTTATGGTAATGTTCAAGCATTAATAGGAAAAGTAAGCTTCACAAATGATGCTTTACTAGAAAACTTAAATGCATTTGTAAACGTTATCGTAAAATCAAAACCATCTGTAGTAAAAGGAGCTTACATCAAAAATGTAACAATCTCTTCAACTATGGGTCCTGGTATTAAATTAGATCTTACAGATTTAATGTAATTTTAGTATTTACAAATAAAAAATAATATGCTAAAATAAACTTGTTTCGAAAAAATATAGTTAGTACCGTAGACAGTAGGAGTGGAAACACTTAATATTTCCTACCGAGGAACTTTAAGTAAATAAACTTAAAAACCTTACTGTCTACTAGTAAGGTTTTTTCTTACGGTATATTGATGAGGAGGCGAAAAAATGGCAAACATCAAAATAATTGAACAAAAGGCAAACGTTGTTGATGAAATAGTAAACAAGGTAAAAGAAGCAAATACTGCAGTAGTATTTGAATACCAAGGATTAACTGTTACAGAAACAAATGAGCTAAGAAGAAAATTAAGAGAAACTGGTTCAGATTATAAAGTATACAAAAATACTTTAGCAAAAAGAGCTATGGATATCTTAAAAATTGATTTAGGAGAATTAGCAGGACCAAAGGCAATAGCTTTTGGAACAGACGCGATCGCTCCAATCAAAGTATTAAGCGACTTTGCAAAAGATCATCCAGCACTACAATTAAAAATTGGTATAGTTGATGGTGAAGTTGCAGATGAAGCTAAATTAAAAGTATACGCATCAATTCCAAGCAGAGATACATTACTTACACAAATTGCTGCTGGACTTATGCAACATGTTAAGAATGTGGCAATCGATCTTGATTTACACATGAAAAATTTAGAAGAAAAATAATTTAAAAATTAAGGGAGGAATATAAAATGGCAAAATTAAGTTCAAAAGAAATCGTAGACGCAATTAGCGAAATGACAATATTAGAAGTAAAAGAATTAAAGGAAGCAATCGAAGAAGCATTTGGTGTAGACGCTTCTGCTGTAGCTGTAGCTGCACCTGTAGCTGGAGCTGCTGCTGAAGAAGGACCAAGCAGTGTTAATGTTGTATTAGCAAGTGCTGGTGCTAACAAATTAGCTGTAATCAAAATAATCAAAGAAGTTACAGGATTAGGTTTAGGAGAATCTAAAGCTATCGCTGATAACGGTGGAAACATTAAAGAAAATGTTCCAATGGATGAAGCTAATGAATTAAAAGCTAAGTTCGAAGAAGCTGGCGCTACAATCGAATTAAAATAATTAAGATTATAATGGATTAAGCCTATACATTTTTATGTATGGGCTTTCGCCGTTTCTAAAAGGATGATGAAAATGAACAAAAACTCATTAATTAAACTAAAAAGTTTTATAAAAAAAGAAACTATAACACATCCAAAACAAATTATACCTGGTAATGTTAGATTGAGCCTTGGAATGTATAGGACACCAGAAGAACAAGAAAAATATATAAAAAAACAAACTAAGAAATTAGAAAAATATTCTAAAAAAGAAGAAAAACAATACAAAAAATATTTAAAGAAAAAAGAATTGAAGTGATAAAATGTCTCACTATTTTACAAATGATTATGTAGAATCAAAAGAGAATAAAACAAAATGTATAATTAAAGATACAGAACTAACACTTATAACAGATAATGGAGTATTCTCAAAAAAAGGATTAGACTTTGGAACACGTTCATTATTAGAAACAATAGATAATATTAAAGGACAAGTTCTAGACTTTGGATGTGGATATGGACCAATAGGGATATATTTAAAAAAAACATATGATGTTGAAGTAGATGCAGTAGATATAAATGAGAGAGCTATGAACTTAGCTAAAAAGAATGCAGAACTAAATAAAACAAACATAAATATATTTAAAAGTAATATATATGAAAATGTAAATAAAAAATATGATTATATAGTAACAAATCCGCCAATAAGAGTTGGAAAAAAAATACTATATCAAATCTTATTTGAAGCAAAAGAACACTTGAAAGAAAATGGTGAACTTTGGTTAGTAATTCATAAAGATCAAGGAGCTAAAACATTAGCAAAAGTTCTAGAAAAAGAGTACAAAGTAGAAATAAAAAACAAAAATAAAGGTTTTTACATTATTTGTGCTAGAAACAATTGACAATTTGATTTGAGTTTGATAAACTTATAAAGTGGCGACATATACTGTTTTTGTTGTGTATGCACTTAAAATATAGTTATAGGGGTGAAAGAGTGGCTTATAAAGTTGAAAAATTTGGTGATCACCGAAAAAGAAGAAATTATGCAAAAACAAAGAACGCAATTAAATTAGGAAACTTGCTAGAAATTCAAAAAAAATCATATGATTGGTTCCTAAATCAAGGAATCAAAGAGGTATTCGAGGACATTTTTCCTGTCGAAAGCTTTACAGGAAACTTATCTTTAGAATTCGGAGAATATGCATTCGAAAAATCAAGATATTCGATTAAAGAATGCAAAGAAAGATATGCAACATATGCTGCACCTTTAAAAGTACAAGCTAGATTATTTAATCAAGAAACTGGCGAAGTAAAAGAACAAGAAATTTTCTTGGGCGATATGCCTATAATGACAGAAACAGGAACATTTATTATAAATGGAGCTGAACGTGTTATTGTATCACAATTAGTTAGATCTCCTAGTGTTTACTATGGAAAAGAAATTGATAAGAAAAATGGTAAACCAATCATTACTTGTCAAATTATTCCAACACGTGGAACATGGCTAGAATACGAAACTGACGCAAGAGATATTGTATATGTTAGAATTGATAGAACAAGAAAAGTTCCAATTACAACATTATTGCGTGCTTTAGGATTATCTAGTGATGACGATATTGCTGATCTATTTGGAGAAAATGAATATTTAGCAAAAACAATGGCTAAAGATGTAAATAAAAATACAGACGAAGCATTAATAGATATTCATTCTAAATTAAGACCAGGAGAACCATCAACATTAGATAGTGCTAAAAACCAATTAATATCTAGATTCTTTGATGCTTTCAGATACGATTTAGCGAAAGTTGGACGTTATAAATTCAACAAAAAACTAAATGTATTAGAAAGAGTTTTAGGATGCAAATTAGCAGAAGACATCAAAGTAGATGGTAAAGTATTAGTTGAAAAAGATACAGTAATTACAAAAGAAATACTAGAAAGTTTAAAACCAGTATTTGCTGAAGGATATAATGTACAAGAAGTATTAATTAATGAAGAATTAGATAATTATAATAGAATTCAAACATTGAAAGTATACTCAAAAGTTAATCCAGAAAAAATTATTAGAATTATTGGTAATGATCAAACAATTGAAGAAAAAAGACTTACTATATCAGATGTTTATGCATCAGTATCATACTATCTAAACTTATTAGATGGAATTGGTAATTATGATGAAATAGATAACTTATCTAATAGACGTGTAAGACAAGTAGGAGAATTACTTCAAAATCAATTCAGAATTGGTGTATCAAGAATCGAAAGAGTAATCAGAGATAGAATGAGTACACAAGAAATTGCTGATGTAACACCAAAAACATTAATCAATATTAGACCTTTAACAGCGTCTATTAAAGAATTCTTTGGTTCATCACAATTATCACAATTCATGGATCAAACAAACCCAGTAGCAGAATTAACAAATAAAAGACGTTTATCAAGTCTAGGACCAGGTGGACTTTCAAGAGATAGAGCAGGTATGGAAGTACGTGACGTTAACCCATCACACTACGGAAGAATCTGTCCAATCGAGTCACCAGAAGGACCAAATATCGGACTTATAACATCATTAGCTTCATACGCAAGAGTAGATGATTATGGATTTATTATGACTCCATATAGAAAAGTTGAAAACTGCAAATTAACAGATGAAGTTAAATATATGACTGCAGATGAAGAAACAGAATACTATATTTCTCAAGCTACAGTTGAATTGAACGAAAACGATGAAATTGTTCCAGATAGAATTCCAGTAAGATATCATGGAGAAACAATTCAAATAGAAAAAGAAAAAGTAGACTACATGGACGTTTCACCACAACAAGTAATTTCAATTACTACTCAAGGTATTCCATTCCTTGAACACGATGATGGTAAACGTGCACTTATGGGTGCAAACATGCAACGTCAAGCAATTCCACTTATTAAAAATGAAGCACCATTAGTTGGAACAGGTATTGAAGCAATATCTGCAAGAGACTCAGGAGCAGTAGTAATTGCTACAGCAGACGGAGTAGTAGACTATGTAGATGCTAGAAAAATAATTGTAAAAACATTAGGTGGAAATGATACATACTATCTAAATGGATATGAAAGAAGTAATGCTGGAACTTGCTACCATCAAGTACCAATAGTAAGAGTTGGAGACAAAGTTAAAAAAGACGAAGTAATTGCTGATGGTCCAAGTACAGAAATGGGAGAAATGGCATTAGGAAGAAACGTAACAGTAGCATTCATGAACTACAATGGTTACAACTACGAGGATGCCGTAATCTTAAATGAAAGACTAGTAAAAGACGATGTTTATACATCAATACATATAGAGGACTATCAAATTGAATGTAGAGATACAAAACTAGGACCTGAAGAATTCACAAGAGATATCCCAAATATCGGTGAAGACGCAGTTAAAAACCTAGATGAAAATGGTATCATCAGAATTGGTACAGAAGTAAAAGATGATGATATCTTAGTAGGAAAAGTAACTCCAAAAGGAATGGCTGAATTAACTTCAGAAGAAAAATTATTACACGCAATATTCGGAGAAAAAACAAGAGAAGTTAGAGATACTTCATTAAGAGTACCACATGGTGGAGAAGGAATCGTTCATGATGTAAAAATATTTACAAAAGAAGATTGCGACGAATTACCAGCTGGAGTATCAAAAATAATAAGAGTTTATATTGCTCAAAAACGTAAAATAAGCGTTGGAGATAAAATGGCAGGACGTCATGGTAATAAAGGTGTTGTATCATTAATATTACCAGAAGAAGATATGCCATACATGGCAGATGGACGCCCTGTAGATATTCTACTTAACCCACTAGGAGTTCCATCACGTATGAACTTAGGACAAATTCTAGAAATGCATTTAGGTATTGCAGCTAAAAACTTAAATATCCATGTAGCAACACCAGTATTCGATGGTGCTACAAAAGAAGAAATTATTGACGCATTAAAAGAAGCAGGACTAGACGAAGATGGAAAAACAATCCTATACGATGGTAGAACAGGTGAACCATTTGATAATAGAATCTCAGTTGGTGTAATGTACATGATTAAACTACACCACATGGTAGACGATAAATTACATGCACGTTCTACTGGTCCATACTCACTAGTAACACAACAACCACTAGGAGGAAAAGCTCAATTCGGTGGACAAAGATTCGGAGAAATGGAAGTTTGGGCACTTGAAGCATATGGTGCTGCTCACGTATTACAAGAAATGATTACAACAAAATCAGACGATGTTGTTGGACGTGTTAAAGTATACGAAGCATTAGTAAAAGGAACAGAAATTCCTACACCAGGAGTACCAGAAAGTTTCAGAGTTGCAATAAAAGAATTCCAAGCATTAGGACTTGATATTACAGTTCTAAATTCAGATGGAAACTTTGTAGAATTAAAAGACTTAGAAGAATCAGAAAAAGATTCATACTTAACTTCAGACGAAGTTGAAACTAACATGCCTGAAGAACCAGTAATGCCTGAAGAAGAAGAACTAGATGATGATTATGCAAATGAATTTGAAGATGAATTAGATGATGATTTTGAAGAATCAGAAGATTTTGAAGAAATGGAAGGTGACGCTGAATAATGGATGTTAATCAATTTGAAGGATTAAGAATAGGTATAGCCTCACCAGAAAAAATTCGTGAATGGTCATATGGTGAAGTAAAAAAAGCAGAAACAATCAATTATCGTACTTTAAAACCTGAACGTGATGGATTGTACTGTGAAAAAATATTTGGACCAACAAAGGACTTTGAATGTTCTTGTGGTAAATACAAAAGATTAAGATATAAAAACATAATATGTGATAGATGTGGAGTAGAAGTTACAAGAAGTAAAGTACGTCGTGAGCGTATGGGACACATCGAGTTAGCTACTCCTTGTTCTCACATTTGGTTCTTTAAAGGAATTCCATCAAGAATGGGATTAGTTCTAGACATGTCTCCAAGAGATCTAGAAGAAGTATTATACTTCGTATCATACGTTGTACTAGATCCAGGAGCAGCTCCTCTAGAAAAGAAACAAACAATAAGTGATAAAGAATATCGTACATACTACGAAAAATATGGAGATACTTTTAGAGTAGGAATGGGAGCAGAAGCAATCCAAGAATTACTTAAAGAAGTAGACCTACAAAAAGAAGTAGACGATATATTAAAAGAAATTGAAGAAATAAAAGACTCTCAAAGTCAAAAGAGAATCAGATTAATCAAAAGATTAGATGTATTAAATGCATTCCTAGAATCAGGAAATAAACCTGAATGGATGATATTAAATGCACTTCCAGTAATTCCACCAGAATTAAGACCAATGATTCAATTGGATGGTGGTAGATTTGCTACATCTGACTTAAATGACTTATATAGAAGAGTTATAAACAGAAATAACCGTTTAAAGAAATTAATGGACTTAGGAGCACCTTCAATAATAATTCAAAACGAAAAACGTATGTTACAAGAAGCAGTAGATGCATTATTTGATAATGGACGTCGTGGAAGAAATATTACAGGAGCTGGAAATAGACCATTAAAATCATTATCTAGTATGTTAAAAGGAAAACAAGGACGTTTCCGTCAAAACTTACTAGGAAAACGTGTTGACTACTCAGGACGTTCAGTTATCGTAGTAGGACCAAGTTTAAAAATGTATGAGTGCGGTATTCCAAAAGAAATGGCACTAGAACTATTTAAACCACACGTTATAAATGGATTAGTAAAAAAAGAAATAGCTTCTAATATTAAAGCAGCTAAAAAAATGATTGAAAACCAGGATCCAAGAGTTTGGGATGTTGTAGAAGAAAAAATCAAAGAACATCCAGTAATGCTTAACCGTGCACCAACTCTACATAGATTAGGTATTCAAGCATTCGAACCAAAATTAATTGGTGGTAGAGCAATACGTCTTCACCCACTAGTTTGTGCAGCATTCAATGCCGACTTCGATGGAGACCAAATGGCAGTACACGTACCAATTAGTGAAGAAGCACAAGCAGAAGCAAGAATTTTAATGCTTGGTGCTAATAATATACTAAAACCTTCAGATGGACAACCAATCGTTGCACCAGGACAAGATATGATATTAGGTAACTACTATATCACTATTGAAAAACCAGGACTTCCTGGTGAAGGTAGAGTATTTAAGAATGATAATGAAGCATTAATGGCTTATGAAAGAAGAGAAATAACACTTCAAACTCGTATAGCAATTCCAGTTTCATCATTCAAACACAAAGTATTCCCTGATACATATAAAGGAAAATACTTAGTAACAACTCCAGGAAAATTAATATTCAATGAAATATTCCCAGATTCATTCCAATATATAAATGATGGATCAGAAGAAAATATCGAAAAAGTAACTCCAAAGAAATATTTCTTAAATCAAGGAGCAAATATTCCTGAAGAAATAGCTAAAATGGAACCAGTAAAACCATTCGCTAAAAAAGTATTAACTAAATTAGTTGCTCAAATATATAAGAGATATCAAACAACAGAAACATCTGTAATGCTAGATAAAATGAAAGACTTAGGTTTCAAATACTCAACATTATCAGGTATTTCAATTGGTATCGGAGATATAATTGAATCAAAAACAAAAGAAGAAGTATTAAAAGAAGCAGGAGACATGGTTAATCAAATCAATAAACAATTTAAACGTGGTTTGATAACAGATAGAGAAAGATACGAAAAAGTTGTAGCTACATGGAATGAAGCTAAAAACAAAATAGCAGACGAACTTTCTCAAGCAATCAAAGAAGATAAGGAAAATCCAATATCTATCATGATTGACTCAGGAGCTCGTGGTAACTTATCTAACTTGAACCAAATGTCAGGTATGCGTGGATTAATGATGAAACCAACAGGAGAAGCAGTAGAAATTCCAATCACATCTTCATTCTCTGAAGGTGCAAATGTTTCAGAATTCTTCTTAGCAACACACGGTGCTAGAAAAGGTGCGGTTGATACAGCTCTTAAAACAGCCGATGCAGGTTACTTAACAAGAAGACTTGTAGATGTTGCTCATGATATTATCGTAAAAGAAGACGATTGTGGAACTGAACAAGGAGTTGTTGTTGAAGCATTTATTAATGAAAAAGACAATACTCAAGTAGAATCTCTAAGAGATCGTATTGTTGGTAGATATACAAGTAAGAAGATTATTAATCCAGAAACTAAAGAAGTAATGTATGACAAAGATACATATATTACAGAACCAATTGCTGATAAAATTGTTGCAGCTGGTATTACAAAAGTTGCAATTAGAACAGTATTAACATGTAAGACTGAACACGGTGTATGTAGAAAATGTTATGGTAGAAACCTTGCTACAGGCGGAATTGTTGAAATTGGAGAAGCAGTAGGTATCATGGCAGCACAATCAATCGGTGAACCAGGTACACAGCTTACAATGCGTACTATCAACTCAGGTGGTGTTGCCGGAGACGATATTACACAAGGTCTTCCACGTGTACAAGAATTATTCGAAGCACGTAATCCAAAAGGAAAAGCTAACATCGCTGAAATCACTGGTAAAATTACTAAGATTGAAGAAGATGGTGGAAAATACATTATCAACATTAAGAATGATGCTGAAACAAGAGAACACGTAACTAACTACAGTGCTAAACTTGCAGTTGAATTAAATCAAGAAGTTAAAGCAGGTCAAAGACTTACTCACGGAGCTATTTCTCCAAAAGAGTTATTAACTGTTACTGACCCAATAACTGTTCAACAATATATCTTACTTGAAATTCAAAAAGTTTACCGTAGCCAAGGTGTTGATATCTCAGATAAGCACGTTGAAGTTATGGCAAAACGTATGATTTCAAAAATTAAAATAGTTAATAGTGGTGATACATTATTCTTACCAGGAACATTAGTAAATATTAATGAATTCTCAGACGTTAATAAGAAACTAATTATTGAAGGAAAACGTCCAGCAACTGGTAGACCTGTATTACTAGGTATAACAAAAGCATCTCTAGAAACTGATTCATTCTTATCAGCCGCATCATTCCAAGAAACTACAAGAATCTTAACTGATGCAGCAATCCATGGAAGAGTAGACCACTTAAACGGATTAAAAGAAAATGTTATAATTGGTAAACTAATTCCAGCAGGAACAGGAGCAAGAGAATATAAGAAAATTGATTATAAACTTGAAGTTCCAGAAGTTACAGAAGAACCATTAGATATGCTAGAAGATGAATTATTAGCTTAAAAAGAATAGACGAAAGTCTATTTTTTTACTTCAAATTTGACATTTTCTTAAAAAAGTGTATAATATACACCCGAAAAAGGGGGAAATATATGTTGTCGATAATACCAACAACATTAAATTTCGTAGAACATACAATAATATATGCTAATGCTTATATTCAAGTAGAATTTAAAAAGAAATAAGCAAGATAGATAAAAATTTATCTTTTTTTCATAAAAAAATTGATACATAATGTATCAATTTTATTTTAATTTAGAACTAATAATTTTTCTAATTTCTTCAATTTCTTCAAACTTATCAAGAACAATATTTTTACTATTACTAGATAATTTAAATGTGTGATAACAACTAACAAAACAAGTAGTAAAAACAATAAATATACCAATAACATAAAAATTTAATATTAAGAATGTAACTCCAATAACTAATGAGAATATTGCACTTAAACCTAAAACTATTAAATCATATCTTAACTTTTGTTCTTTCTCTAAATTAGAAATTCTTGTTTTTAAATATTCAATTTGATCATTCTTGTTTAAAGACATCTCTTCCATATTAGAAACAACATTGTCATAAATAATCTCACTCTTAGAATTATTCTTATCATTAATATTAATAACCATTTTTTCTTTCTTCATACAAGTATCATCTCCAATTAGTTAAATATTATATATATTTTGATATTAAAAGTCAAATAATATTTGACATTTTTTAATTAGTGTAATACAATACAATTTGTAAAAAGAACACAAAGGAGATTTTATGAGTAAAACAAATGAAAAAAACAGTATCATATTAGAAAATAGAATTAGTATTTTTACTGTAGAAAAAGGAAAATTAAAAGTGCTACTTCAAAGAAAATCAAAAGAACCATATAAAGGATATTGGGAATTACCAGGGGAGACTCTAAAAAATACAGAAACCTTAGAAGAAAATATTGATAACTTATTAACAAAAACAATAGGTACAAAAGATATATATAAAGAACAAAACTACACATTCTCTAGTATCGATAGATATCCAAACGAAAGAGTAGTCGCAACATCATATGTTGGATTAACAGATAAAAGATTAGTAAAATTAAATAAAGAAACAGAAGACATTGAAGATATAGAATGGTTTGATATAAAAGAACTACCAAAAATTGCCTATGATCATAAAGAAATAATGGATAAAGCAAGAGAACAACTAAAATCAAAACTAACAAATACAGCAATATTAAAAAACTTATTCCCATCAGACTTTACTTTACCAGAATTACAAAATACATTTGAAAGTGTAATGAATATAAAATTAGATAGAAGAAACTTTAGAAAAAAATTCATAACGTTAGGATTAATAGAAGAAACAGGTTACAACAACATTGGTGGAAGTGGAAGACCTGCAAAACTATATAGATTCAAAGAAAAAATTAAAGATACGAACCTGTTTTAAATAAATAGGGGGAGATTTTATGTTAGAAGATAAAGTAAAACAAAACTTATACAAACTTATAAATCAGTACTATAATATATTAAAAAAACAATATAAGAAAATAGAACCAACATACAAAATAGAAAAAGTACCAAGTGAATTAAAACAAAATTTATTAAACTATGAAGCAAGTGTATTCAAACATATAGAAAACAAAAAAATACCATTTTCAGAACTATTTAAAACCAATAAGGAAAAAATATATTCATTGAGTCCATTTGAAACAAAATTACTAAGAAACTATATAGGTGTTTATGATAATGGAAAAAAACAAACAATAGAAGAAGTAAGTAAAAGATTAAATATTACGAAAAATAAAGCCTCAAAAGAATTAAAAAAAATAATGGATAATTTTGAATCAAAAACTGGTCAGGAACTTTTAATATCAGAAAAAAACAAAGAAATAAAGAAAAAAATTAATGATGAAGAATTTAAAAAACAAATTCTAAAATCAGATATAACATTCTTAAATATAACAGATAACTTTATTGAAATATTAAGGCAAGAAAACATAAATACGTTAGAAGAATTACTAAAAATTACAGAAGAACAAGTTGAAAAAATAAATATACAATATGGATATTATCCAAATTTACGAATACTACCTAACAGATTAATAGAAGAAATTCACGACATGGGACTTAAATTTGAAGACGAGATAATGATAAGTCAAATGTTTCATGAATATGATGATGTAAAAATAAATAAAAGAGTTAGCTTAAATAAAACAATAAAAAAACTAATAGGTGCTACAAGAGATATTATAAGTGCCAGACAATTTGAACCAGAATTATTATCAAGACTAATATTAGATGATTATCTTATAATAGATAAAAAAATAAATGAAAGTTATATGGAACAAAAAATATTTGATATGAATCAAGAATCAAATCTATACGTTTATAAATTAGAACAAGATATAGCAAATGGAGTAAGTAAACGCTTCAGAAAAACATATATTGAAAATAATAATTAATTAAGTACAATTTGTACTTAATTTTTTTTAATAATTCTATTGACTATTACATAAAAAAATGTTATATTATTATCGCATTTAATTTCAAGGTTTACTTCGGTAAATCTAAAATTAAACCCAGAAATGATACACCTGGATATGTGTAAAGAAACGAAAGGAGATGAAAATATGCCTACAGTAAATCAATTAGTAAGAAAAAACAGAGGTGCAAAAGTTAGAAAACCAAAAGCTCCAGCTTTGAATATTGGTTTTAACAGCAAAGACAAAGTTAGAACTAATCAAAACTCACCACAAAAGAGAGGAGTTTGTACTCGTGTTGGAACAATGACTCCAAAGAAACCAAACTCAGCCTTACGTAAATATGCCCGTGTTAGATTATCTAACGGAATGGAAGTAACTTGTTATATTCCAGGAGAAGGACACAACTTACAAGAGCACAGTGTTGTTCTAATCCGTGGTGGACGTGTTAAAGACTTAATCGGTGTTAGATATCATATTATCCGTGGCGCAATGGATACAGCTGGTATCGAAAAACGTCGTCAAGGTCGTAGTAAATACGGAACTAAAAAGCCAAAAGCTTCAAAATAATAGATAAATAAGAATTAAGAGAGGAGGATATACATGCGTAAAAGACGTGCAGTTAAAAGAGATGTTTTAGCAGATCCTATATATAACTCTAAGTTAGTTACTAAATTAATCAACAATATGATGATTGATGGAAAAAAAGGAAAAGCACAAACAATCCTTTATGATGCTTTCGATATGATCAAAGAAAAAACAAGCAAAGATCCTATGGAAGTATTAAATCAAGCAATGGAAAATGTTATGCCATCACTAGAAGTTAAATCTCGTCGTGTTGGTGGAGCAAACTACCAAGTACCAATCGAAGTTAAACCAGAAAGACGTCAAGCTTTAGGTCTTCGTTGGATTATTCAATATGCTCGTTTAAGAGGTGGACATTCAATGTCTGAAAACCTTGCTAACGAATTAATAGATGCATCAAATAATACAGGTGCAGCAGTTAAAAAACGTGAAGATACTCACAGAATGGCAGAGGCTAATAAAGCATTTGCTCATTATAGATGGTAAGAAAGGAATTAAAGTATGGCTCGTGAATATAGTTTAGAGAATACTCGTAACTTCGGTATCATGGCTCACATCGATGCCGGAAAAACAACTACAACAGAAAGAATCTTGTTCCATACTGGTAAAATCCATAAAATTGGTGAAACACACGATGGTGCTTCACAAATGGACTGGATGGCACAAGAACAAGAACGTGGTATAACAATCACTTCAGCCGCTACTACTGCTTACTGGAAAGGTAATAGATTCAACATTATCGATACTCCAGGACACGTAGACTTTACAGTTGAAGTATCAAGATCACTTCGTGTACTAGATGGTGCAGTAGCACTTATAGATGCACAAGCTGGTGTAGAACCTCAAACTGAAACAGTTTGGAGACAAGCAACAGAATTCAAAGTACCTCGTATAATATTCGCAAACAAGATGGATAAACTAGGTGCAGATTTCAATTATAGTTTAAAAACTATAAAGGAAAGACTTGGTGTTAATTTCGCACCAATCGAATGGCCAATCGGTGCAGGAGAAGAATTAAGTGGTATTATCGACTTAATAACTAAAACTGCATATGAATATGATGGAAAGCCAGAAGAAGAACCAAAAGTAATCGATATTCCAGCAGACTTAGTTGATTTAGTTGAAGAAAAACGTAACGAATTAATTGAAAAAGCTGTTGAATTCGATGACGAATTAATGGAAAAATACCTTGAAGGGGAAGAACTTTCTGTAGAAGAAATTAAATCATGTATCCGTAAGGGAACATTAAAAGCTGAATTCTTCCCAGTAATGTGTGGTTCAGCATATAAGAATACTGGTGTTAAATTATTACTAGACGCAGTAATTGATTACTTACCAGCTCCAACAGATGTTGAATCAATCAAAGGTGTTGATAAAGATGGAAATGAAATCGTAAGACATCCATCTGATTCAGAACCATTTGCTGCATTAGCATTCAAAGTAATGACAGACCCATTCGTTGGTAAACTTACATTCTTCAGAGTTTACTCAGGGCATCTTTCAAGTGGTTCATATGTAATGAACGCTACAAAAGGTGAAAAAGAAAGAATCGGTCGTATACTTCAAATGCATGCAAATAACAGAACTGAAATATCAGAAGTATTCGCAGGAGATATAGCTGCAGCAGTAGGTCTTAAAGATACTACAACTGGAGATACACTATGTGAAGAAAAGAATCAATGTATTCTTGAATCAATGGAATTCCCAGAACCAGTTATTGAACTTGCAGTAGAACCAAAATCAAAAGCAGATCAAGATAAAATGGCTACAGCTTTACAAAAATTATCAGAAGAAGATCCAACATTTAGAGCAACTACAAACCATGAAACTGGTCAAACTATCATCGCTGGTATGGGTGAACTTCACCTTGATATCATCGTAGATAGAATGAAAAGAGAATTTAATGTAGAAGCTAATATTGGTAAACCACAAGTTTCATATCGTGAAACAATTACTCAAACAGCTGAATGTGAAGGTAAATATATCAAACAATCAGGTGGACGTGGACAATATGGACATGTTTGGATTAAATTTGAGCCAAATCCTGATAAAGGATATGAGTTCGTTGACGCTATCGTTGGTGGTGTAGTACCAAGAGAATACATTCCAGTAACTGACAAGGGATTACAAGATGCCTTAAAGACTGGTGTATTAGCAGGATACCCAATGGTAGACGTAAAAGCTACATTATTTGATGGTTCATACCATGATGTTGACTCATCAGAAATGGCATTCAAAATTGCAGCATCTATGGCTTTAAAAGAAGCTAAGAATAAATGTAAACCAGTACTTCTTGAGCCAATCATGAAAGTACAAGTAATCGTTCCAGACGAATATCTTGGAAACGTTATGGGTGATATTACATCAAGAAGAGGACGCCCACTAGGACAAGAGTCAAGAGGAAACGCATTAGCTATCAACGCTATGGTACCACTTGCTGAAATGTTCGGATATGCTACTTCTCTAAGAAGTAACACTCAAGGACGTGGTAACTTCACAATGGTATTTGACCACTATGAAGAAACACCAAAAAATATTGCTGAAGAAATTATTAAGCAAAACGGAGCAAACTAGTTTAATCTAGTTTCTCCATTACATAATTTATGTAAAAATAGATAAATAAAATAAAAAAATACTTGCTATTTTAAAATTAATAATATAAAATAATATATGTAATTAATAAGAGGAGGAAATTTAAATGGCAAAAGCAAAATTCGATCGTTCAAAACCACATGTTAACATTGGTACAATTGGACACGTAGACCATGGTAAAACAACTTTAACTGCAGCTATTTCTAAAGTATTATCTGAAAAAGTAGCTGGAAACGAACAAGTTGATTTTGCTAATATCGATAAGGCACCTGAAGAAAGGGAAAGAGGTATTACAATTAATACCGCTCATATCGAGTATGAAACTGAAAAGAGACACTACGCTCACGTAGACTGTCCAGGACACGCTGACTATGTTAAAAACATGATCACTGGTGCAGCTCAAATGGATGGAGCAATCTTAGTTATTGCAGCTACAGATGGACCTATGGCTCAAACAAAAGAACACTTATTACTTGCTCAACAAGTTGGTGTAAAACGTATGGTAGTTTTCATGAATAAGTGTGATATGGTTGATGATCCAGAAATGCTAGAATTAGTAGAAATGGATATCAGAGAAAACCTTGAAAAATATGGATATGATCCAGACAATACTCCAATCATTCAAGGTTCAGCATTAAAGGCTCTTGAAGGAGATCCTAAATATGTTGATAAGATTATGGAATTAATGGATGCAGTAGATACTTGGATTGAAACTCCAGAAAGAGATACTGACAAACCATTCTTAATGCCAATTGAAGACGTATTCACTATCACAGGTCGTGGAACTGTTGTTACAGGACGTGTTGAAAGAGGACAATTAAAACTTAACGAAGAAGTTGAAATCGTTGGTTTAAAAGAAACTAAGAAATCAGTTGTTACAGGAATCGAAATGTTCCGTAAACAATTAGACTATGCAGAATGCGGAGATAACGCTGGTGTACTTCTAAGAGGTATCGCTAGAGAAGACGTTGAACGTGGTCAAGTATTAGCTAAACCAGGTTCAGTTACTCCACATACTAAATTCAAAGCTCAAGTATACGTTTTAACTAAAGAAGAAGGTGGACGTCATACTCCATTCTTCAGTAACTATCGTCCACAATTCTATTTCAGAACTACTGACGTAACTGGTGTAATCGAGTTACCAGAAGGAACTGAAATGGTAATGCCTGGAGATAACGTAGAAATGACAGTTGAATTAATTGCTCCTATCGCAATCGAAAACGGAACTAAGTTCTCTATTCGTGAAGGTGGTAGAACAGTTGGTGCTGGTAACGTTTCAGAAGTTATTAAATAATTAAAAAATAAAAAAAAGAAACTAGAAAATAAAATGTACCCAATGTCAAGGACTAAATAAAAAAGAGAGAGTTTAGGCAAAGGATGCAAATAAATGATTTCGGTATTGAACCGGAGTCATTTTTTTTAGATTCCATTGATATCTGTAATTATTATAATATTCAATATAGTCGTTTATTTCATTACACACATCTCTAAAGGTAAAACAAGTATCTAGATTTAATTCATCTTTCATGTGTCCAAAATATGATTCTTGTGGAGCATTATCCCAACAATTTCCTCTTCGAGACATAGATTGTTGAATATTATATTTTTTTAATAGATTATGAAATTTAGGACTAGTATAATGTACACCTTGGTCAGAATGAATTACAACATTTTCATTTAATACTATATTTCTTTTTCTATGCAGTCTTTTAATTGTTTCTAATGAAATATCTAATGTCATATTTTCACTTATATAATAAGCAAGTATTTCATTAGTTTCCGCATCCTTAATAGTTGATAAATAACATTTTTTATTATCACCATAAAACAAGTATGTAATGTCTGTTAAAAGTACATTATATGGCATTCCAGTTTTGAACACACGATTAACAATATTTTCACAAGTAGTGTGTTCTTGTGTTGCTTTCATCATTCTTCTATATGGATTTGCTTGTCTTATTGGGCATTTTAATCCATATTTTTTCATTAATCTTCTTATCTTTTTTAGATTAAAGTGAATATTAAATTCATTATCAAGCACCATCATTATTTGCCTAGCACCTTTTTTACGCTTTTTGAATTTATAAGCTTTTAATATTAAATCAAAATCTTCTTGGTCCTTATTATCTCTTTCAATTCTTTTCTTTTCGTTTTTTAAATAATTATAATAACCTGATTTTGAAACCCCAATACAGCTACATAAATATGAAATCATACCTACTAATTCATATTTGTCAATAATATATCTTATTGTTTCAAATTTGATATTGATTTGATATCTGTTAAAAATCCCATTTCTATTAGTTCGTTTTTTTTTAATAATTCGTTTTCTGCTTCAAGTAGTTTAATTTTAGCTTCGGCTCTTTCAAGTTTTTCTTTATCTGATAATTCGCGTTTTAATGTGTTTCCTGACTTAGTTGTTCTAGTATCTGATATTTCTCCGGTATTTCGAAATTGTTTTCTCCATCTTTTTGCAGCATTACTATATCTTCTTTCTCCGACTATTTCAGGATCAATTCCACATTCTCTAAATACATCTTGAGGGAATTTTTTATAATCTTCACATTCTTTCACTAATTTATATTTAAAATCATCAGTATAAGTTATTCCTTTATTAGTAATATTTTTAATCCATTTATTTTTTCCTAATTTTTTCACTTGAGCATCTGTAAACAATATTTTAGACATTATTACCACCAACTTTCCTATATTATACAACAAGACATAATAAAAACCTATAAAGTAGGTCTCTCTTTTTTTAAGAGTCCACTTTATAGGTTACATTTTAAAAAATCTAGTTTCTTTTTTATATCACAAATATTAAAAATTTGACAAATAAATACTAATATCTGATAAAATAATTCAAGAAAGAGGTGAAGTAGGGTGAAAAAAGTTTTATTAGCAGGTATTTTATCATTAGTAGTTTTAACTGGATGTGGAAAGAAAGAAACAATAACATGTAAACAAACACAAACAATGATGGGAGTAGACTTAGAAGCAGTTGTTAAAGTAAATATTGAAGGAAATAGATTCAAGAGTATTAACATGACAATTGATGCAATTTTACCTGAAAAAATACATGAGTCAAAAACAAACATTTGTTAAAAGTTTTGAAAAGAGTTATGCAAGTTTTGAAACAAAATATGGCGTAAAACCAGTAATTTCAGAAACAGATAAAGGTGTAAGTATTAAAGCTGATATGACAGCAGAACAAGCTAAAAAATTCTCTGGAAGTAATAATGATAAAGCTACAAGAAAAGATGTAATTGATACATTCACAAAACAAGGATATACTTGTGAATAATAAAAAATACTCGAAAGAGTATTTTTTTATCTATATAATTCTTGCTTTAATAAATTAATATTTTCAAAACTTAAAGACATATAATCTTTTTTGCTTGTTCTTTCATTATCACTTAAACTTGAAAGTGGATGGAAAGCTAAAGTTTGAACACCCGTTTCATCAATAATACCTTGAACAACTGGACTATTATCAACATCATCAATAACAAATATATGCTTAACTTCCCCAGAACCAATTTTTCTTTTAACATCAGCAATAGCCTTATCAGTAACACTTTTCTCATCCAAAGAAATAACACTAAATCCATATTTTTCTAAAAACTTAAACATATCACTAGAAACAACAATCGTTGAATTATTTGAACTACTAGAAATAACATTTAATTTCGCACTTAAAGTAGATAAATCCAACTTCAAATCATCATAATTCTTTTCTATTTCATTTTTTAAATAATGATTATTTATATACTCATTAAGACCAGCTTTAATATTACGTGCAAGCATTAATGCATTAGAAGGATCTAGCCATAATTCCTCTTGATAAGAATTATATTCCATACTTAATGTCGCATCAATAATTTTTAAATCATTATTAAATTTAAGCATAGAAGATAAATAACTTTTTTCTTCACTTAATCCATTAAAAATAAATAAATCGGATTTACTATAATCTTTTATTTGTTTATCATTCAAAGTATATAAATCAGTTATAACTCCATCAGGATAAATACTAGATATTTTACTATGTTCACCATATAACCTATTAGTTATATATTCAATCGGATAAACAGAAGTATTAATTGTAATATCCTCCATCGTATCACGTTTAATACAACCTGTAAGACAAAAACAAATAAAAATACTAAATAAAATAAAAATTTTTTTCATCATTTCAACTCCTTTGGTACAGGATCATATCCACTTTTTTTACTAAATGGGCTGCACCTAATTATTCTTTTTATAGTTAATATAGAACCTTTAAAAGCACCAAATCTACTAATGGCTTCAATTCCATAATTAGAACAAGTAGGATTAAACCTACACTTACTATGGCTACTTAAAGGTATCATTTGATAAACACTTATCATACCAACTAGCATATATTTCATATTAACACCAATTTAATTATACTAAAAATTTAAATAAAAGTAAATTTAATATTTCTTTTTTAATAAAATTTGATATAATAAATACTAGGTGATTATTGTGAAAGTTTTAGAAAAATTTAATATAACTCCAAATCATGATTCATTATACGAAAAAGCATTCACACACACATCATACGCAAACGAACATGGTACAACTAGTTATGAAAGACTAGAGTACCTTGGGGATGCAGTAATGGAATTAGTAATAAGTGAATACTTATATAAAAATACTGAAAATGATGAAGGAGAAATGACAAAACTAAGAAGTTATTACGTATGTGAAAATGCACACTACGAATACTCAAAACAATTAGGATTAAATGAATTTGTTTTGTTAGGAAATGGAGAAGAAGAATCAGGCGGAAGAGATAGAAAAGCAATTATTGCAGATATCTATGAAGCATTTATAGGAGCAATATTCCTAGACCAAGGATTTGAATATGTAAAAAGTTTTATATATAAACATATAATACCAATAATAGAAGATAAATCTAATAATTTCTTCAATGATTATAAATCAGTACTACAAGAATTTGTACAAACAGATAAAAGAAGTCTTTCATATGAAGTTGTAGACGAAACAGGACCAGCACACAATAAAACATTCACAGTAGTTGTAAAAATAGACGATATCTTATATGGAAAAGGAATCGCAGGAAGTAAAAAAGAAGCAGAACAATTAGCTGCAAAAGACGCTTTACAAAAAGCACAAAATGGGAGGTAAATATGGGAAGAGCATATGAAGTAAGAAAAGCAAGCATACAAAAAACAGGAGCAGCAAAAGCAAAACTATATTCAATGTATGCAAGAGAAATATATCAAATAGCAAAAAATGGAGGAACAGAACCAACAGGTAATCCTAGTTTAAAAAGAATACTAGAAAAAGCAAAAAAAGAACAAGTTCCAGCAGATATAATCAAAAGAGCAATCGATAAAGTAAACAGTGGAGCAGATGAAACATACGAAACAGTAAAATATGAATTATTTGGTCCAGCAGGATCAACACTAATAGTAGAATGTTTAACAGATAATGTAAACAGATCAGTAAGTAGTGTAAGAGCAGTAATCAATAAATGCAAAAGTAAAATGGGAAGCATGGGAAGTGTATCATATAACTATGATAACCTATGCATAATTGGATTCAAAGGACTATCAGCAGATGAAACATTAGAAGTATTAATGGAAAATGATGTAGATGCTGAAGACATTGAAGAAGATAATGATTTAGTAATAGTATATGGAGATCCACAAGACTCATATAAAATTAAAGAAGCAATTCAAACAAAACTAAATGATGTAAACTTTGAAATAGATGAAATAAGTATGCTACCAAAAGACAAAGTAACATTAGCAGGAGAAGACTTAGAAATATTTAATAGACTTTTAACTATGTTAGATGATGTTGAAGATGTTAATAAAGTATATCACAATGTAGAATTAGGATAATTCCTAATTTTTTTTTGAAATTTATGTGAATTAAAACACTTTTATTGATTATGAAAAACATAAATGTTATAATTTAGAAGGTGATAAAATATGACATATTTAGATTATAGCGCAACAACTCCAGTAAGCGAAGAAGTACTAGAAAGTTTTTGCCAAGTTTCAAGAAAATATATAGGAAATCCTAACTCATTGCATAGATTAGGTACTGAAGCAAATGAAATGATTAATAAAGCAACAAATCAAATTGCAGATATATTAAAAGTAAAACCAAGTGAAATAATATATACAAGCGGTTCAAGTGAATCAAATAACTTAGCTATAAAAGGAATTGCTTTAAAATATAAAAATAGAGGAAACCATATTATAACAACACCACTAGAACATTCCTCAATAAATGGACCATTAAATTATTTAATGGATAATGGATTTGAAGTAGATTTTGTTGAATTAGATGAAAATGGTATGGTTGACCTAGAAAACTTAAAAAGTCTAATCAAAGATACAACAATATTAGTAAGCATAAATTCAGTAAATAGTGAAATAGGACTTAGACAACCTATTGAAGAAATCGGAAAATTACTAAAAGAATATCCAAAAATATTCTTCCATGTAGATATGACCCAATCAATAGGAAAAATAAATATACCACTAGATAATGTTGACCTAATGAGCTTTTCAGCACATAAGATATATGGTATAAAAGGAATTGGTTGCCTAATTAAAAAAGAAGGAATCAATCTAGAACCATTAATACACGGTGGAAAATCAACAACAATATATAGAAGTGGTACACCAGCAGTAGGATTAATCTGCTCAATTTCAAAAGCCTTAAGACTAGCTACAGAAAACTTAGAAAAAAAATACGAACACGTATTAGAAATAAATAATTATCTAAGAGAAAAATTAAAGAATTATGACAAAGTATTTATAAATAGTAATGAAAAATCAATACCATTTGTATTAAATATGAGTGTAATTGGAATAAAACCAGAAACACTACAACATGCAGTAGAAGAAGACGATATATTTATATCAACACAAAGCGCATGCTCATCAAATACAACTATGTCAAAAGCAGTATTAAACCTTACAAAGGATGAAGAAAGAGCTAAATCAAGTGTAAGAGTAAGTATTAGTTATTTAACAACAAAAGAAGAAATAGATAAATTTATCAGTAGTTTTGACAAAATATACAAAAGATTAATAGGTTAGAAGGTATAACATGAAAATATTAAAATTCAACGCAATATGGTGTAGTGGATGCATCGTAATGAAAAAAATAATGAAAGAAATAGAACAAGAATATCCAAATATAGTAGTAGAATCATATGACTATGATATGGATGAAGAAATGGTAAATAAATATAATATTGGAGATATAATTCCAGTACTAGTATTCTTGGATGAAAAAGAAAACGAAATAGGAAGACTAATTGGAGAAAAAACAAAGAAAGAAATAGTTAAGGAGATTGAAAGACTATCATGAAAAAACTTAAATTCTTAATACTAACAATCTTACTATTACTACCAATTAGTATAAGTGCAAAAGAAAAAGTAAACCTATATCTATTTCATTCAGAAACATGTATGCACTGCCAAGCAGAAATAGAATATCTAAATACATTAAAAGAAGAATATGATAATTTAAAAATCCATTTATACGAAGTGGATAGCCATAAAGATAATCTACAAAAAATGATAAAAGTAAAAGATAAATTAGGAATAGATTCACCTAATGTACCATTTACAGTAATAGGAAACTATTACTATATAGGATTTAGTGATGGAATTGGTGATGGCATAAAAGAACTAGTAGAAAAATTTTCAAATGAGAAAGAAACAAATATGGTTAAACCGATACTAGAAGATAAAGAAGTACCAGATTTAAAAATGATAAATGGAGAAATAAAGACAATAAATGTATTTGGAAAAGAAATAAATCCAGCCAATCTATCACTTCCAGTACTATCAATAGTATTAGGAACAATAGATGGATTTAATCCATGCGCAATGTGGGTATTAATATTCTTAATCAGCATGCTATTTAATATGAAAGATAGAAAAAAAATGTGGTGCCTAGGGATAACATTCCTGTTTACATCAGCAGTAGTATATTTACTATTTATGTTTGCATGGTTAGGAATAACAACAACATTATTAACGAAAGTATCATGGTTCAAAATACTAATTGCTTTAGTCGCATTAACAGGGGCCTTCATTAACCTAAGAAGCTTCTATAGAAGTATAAAAACAGGCTCAGGATGTGAAGTAGTAGATAACAACAAAAGAAAAAAAATAATGACAAGAATAAGAAAAATAACATCAGAAAAAAGCTTTATATTAGCATTAATAGGAGTAATGATTTTAGCAGCAAGTGTGAACATAATAGAACTTGCTTGTTCAGCAGGAATACCAGTATTATTCACAAACGTTCTAGCACTTAACAATCTAACACAAACTCAAACAACGTTATACATACTTTTATATACACTATTTTTCTTAATAGACGATATAATAGTGTTTGTAATCGCAATGCTTACACTAAATATAAAAGCTATATCAACAAGATATACAAAATATTCACACCTAATAGGTGGAATATTAATGCTTATAATAGGACTACTAATGCTAATTAAACCAAGTTGGTTAATGTTCAACTTTAGCTAGGAGGTAATATGAATATACTAATAATAGGAGCAGGTGCATATGGACTTGCTCTTTCCAATATATTAAGTGAAAAAAACAATGTAGCAGTTTACTCATCCATAAAAGAAGAAATAGATAACTTAAAAAACACACATAAAAATGAAAAACTATTTCCAAATATAAAACTATCTAATAAAATAGAATTCATAAACAAAATAGAAAAGAAATATGAATTAATAGTTATCGCACTTCCAACAAGTATAATAGAACAAGAACTATTAAAACTAAAAAATAATATAAAAGAAACATCAATACTAATAACATCAAAAGGGATAAATAATGGAAAATTTCCATATCAAATGGTAAAAGAAATATTAAAAACAAAGGATATTTATGTACTATCTGGACCAAGTTTCGCAAAAGACGTAATAGAAAAACAATCAATATCACTTACACTAGCAGGAAAAAATAATATTCAAAATATATTTAATGAAAAATACATAAATATAGAACATACAAAAGATATTATAGGAACAGAAGTATGTGGAACAATAAAAAATATATACGCAATAGGATCAGGAATAATAGGTGGAATGAACCTTTCTGAATCAACAAAAGCCGCATACTTAACAAAAGTAGTAAAAGAAACAAAAGAAATAGTTATGGATTTAAAAGGAAAAAAAGAAACAGTATTATTATCATGTGGAATAGGAGATATAATACTAACATGTTCAAGTATAAGTAGTAGAAATTATACACTTGGATATATGATAGGTAAAAAAAAGAATATAGAAGATTATATAAAAACGACAACAGTAGAAGGATTAAATTCATTAACAGAAATAAAAAAAATTATAGATTTAAAAAATTATAAAATCATCAATACAATCTATAACATTATATATAATAATGAAAATATTGAAGAAATATTGAAAGTGTGAATAAATGGAAAAATATAAGGAAATGTATAATTTAAATACAGAAGATTTGAAAAATATAAAAGATTTTATAACACTATATGAAGAAGTAGAAAAAAAATATAGGGAATATTATATAAAATGTGATTCAATAAGAAAAAATGTGATATATCAAAACTATAAACAAGACAATCTAACAATCGAGGAAAACTGCAAAAATATAAAAAAAATGCTAGATGAAGAAATTAATAAAATACAAGATGAATATAGAAAAAATTTATTGAAAGAACAACAAAGAAAAATAATAGAACAATATAATGAAATAAAAGAATATGGAATAATAGAAAAAATTTATAATGATATGTATTATGGTAATATTCAAAAATATTTTAAAATAGAACCAGAAGAAGAAAAAGAAACAGTAATATATAAAATAAAAGATAAATTACAAGAAAAAGATTACTATTTCAATAAAAAAAGTACTATAACACAAATATATATAAGATTGAAATATTTATATGATTTCCACAATGAATACTATATAAATAAAAAAGAAATAGGAATAGATTTCGATTTCTTAAAAAATAATCTAAAATTTTATCAAATATTTAAAGACGCAATAAAAAAATATACAAAAGAAAACAAAGAAAATATAGAAGATATAATAAACACTTTGTCAAAAAAAGAAGAAAAAGAATATATACAAAGGATTAAATAGTATTGTAAAAAAATAATTAATTGTGATATAATTATCACAAGTGTTCCCGTAGCTCAGTAGGATAGAGCGATCGCCTCCTAAGCGATAGGTCGTTGGTTCGATTCCAATCGGGAACGCCATAATAATTAAGGGTGGTAAACATGAATTTCTACGAATATATGGATAAAGAAATACCTGGATGGAAATTAAGTCTGGATAATGAATATATAGAAAAAATACGTGCTGATTATCTATACGTAACCAATATGAAAATATTATTAAAAGAATTATATAAAGAATTGGAAACAAATGATAATGACTATAAAAGAGGAAATATAAAAAACTTAGAGGAAGCAATACAAAGACATTCAGATAGTCTTAAGAAAGCTGTAGAAACTGCAAAAAAAAATAAAAAAGAAACAAATTATAGAAATCTGTATGAAGATGTATATAAAGAAACACAAGAATTAATAGAAGCAGCAAAAAGAATAAATGGTTACAGAGAAAAATATGAAAAAGATCACGAAGAAGTAAAACACGAAATAGAACTAGCAAGACAGATGCTTGCTGAACAAGAACAAGAAAAGAAAATATAGAGATAAAAAATCTCTTTTTTTAATAATAAAAAAATTCATTTTCTGCACTACATGTTTGACAAAAATTTAAATATAATGTAATATATACATAGGTTTTAGGGGATGAAGTTATGGCAAAAAGAAAATTTGATATATATAATATTGAAATAGACAATTCAGAATTATATCTTATGAAAGACTTCATAGATATGTATGATGATTGTAATGAAAAATTCAAAGAATATAATGATTTAATTGATGAATTAAGAAAGAATAAAAAGATAAAAAAACAATTAGAAACAACAGATGATATGGTAAAAGCACTTAACCAAATTTTAAACAAAATAACAAAAGAAATAATGGATAGTAATGATAAAGAAAAATTAGAGAACCTAAAAGAAGAATATACAAAATATAGTAATTATTTATCAGATTTGAATAAATATGAACCAATTATTAAAATATATAATGAAATGTATGCAAGTAATCTATCAAAATATTTTGATGAAAAAGATTTAGACAAAAAAATAGAAGATGCAACAAGAATTAAATACAGTGATTATACAGAAGAAGAATTGGAAGAACAAGTAAGAATAGAAAAAAACAAATATTCTAAAAAGAAAACAAGTACATTAACACAAGTATATATTAATACAAAGTACTTATATGAAGTTTGTTCTAAAATATATGAAACAAGACAAAATAAAGTACCAGTACATGGATTAATTTCAATGATTAAAACAAAAATTCAAAAATTAAAATTAAAAAAATCAATAAAAGAAATTAATCAAGCATATGTGAAAGATAATGAAATGTATCTTGCTAGAGTAAAAGCAGATGAAACTTTATACATTGATATGGAATCATTCGAAAAAAACTTAGATTTCTTCAAAATGTTTAAAGAACCAATGAATAAATATGTTAATAATAGTATAGAAGAAATAACAAAAGCAAGAAAAAAAGCAGAAAAATTACCAGAAGAAATTAAAATTTCAGAAAATGTTACAGTTATAACAAGAAAAGAACAAATAGAAGAATTAAAAAAAGCCAAAGAAGAATTAACACAACCAGAAGAAATATATATTCCAACAAAAACAGCATAATAAGACGATTATCGTCTTTTTTTCTTGCTTCAATTATTAAAATATGGTAAAATACAAAAGTTGCGTGTAAAAGAGGAGATAACTATGGAAAGATTATATAAAGGAAACTTTGGTGAAATAGAAAAAATAATAGATGAAAATGAAATAGACGGACATCCATATGAAGACTTGTATAATTATATAAGAAAAACAAATATGGAAACTTTAAGAAAAAATTGTATTAGAAGAACTTTAGCAGTTAACACAGAAAGAGTAAGAGAACATCTTGAAACAAGTTTTGAAAAAAACTGCGGAAAAGAAGTAGACTTTGAAATGCAACCATACCTAATAAAACCGTATGCAAAAGTCGTAAGAAAATATAGTAATCAAATTGGTCAAATAAAGACATTTGATAATTATACAAATTTTGAAGAAATGGTTGAAAAGATATATATAGATGTAATGAATAAAATAAACGAAAGCCCAAAACTAGTTGAAGAAGAAATAGAAAAACTTTATAGTAAAATAATGATTGAATGTAGTGAAACACTTATTGGTGTAAAATATAGAGGACAAGACTTAATTAATACTGAAGAAGAACCAGAAAAATCCATAAATAAAAAAGCAGTTAAAGATTTAATTAGTAGAATTTCTGATAAAGATTTAGAAGCATTATATATGCTTGAATTATCAGAAATTAAAAGACTAAAGCTAGGAAAAAAATGCTTAGAATTAAGTGATGAAATTAATAATAGTCAAAATGTATTATACTCATATTTATTAGATTTAGTACAAAAAAAACTAAAAGCATGTGAAACTATAATTAAAGATAAATTATGTGAAAATAAAAATAAACATTTATTAAGCCGTCTAAAAGAAGATAATATAGTCGAATTTAAAAGAAATGATGAAATAATAATAAACTTAAATCTAGAAAGATTAGCCGAAATAAATATTCCAGTAGAATTATTTGATTTCTTAAACGTAAGATGTAGACTAAAATATACTGAAGAATATCTTACATCAAATATAAAAAAAGATTATCTAGAAGGAATTATTAGCGGAAAGATAAAAATTAAAGATTTAAAAGGATATTTTGAAATCCCAACATTTGAATCAATGGAGCTAAGAAATATTAAAGTACTTTTAGATGAAGTACATAGAATTTACAGAAAAGAAAAAGGAAGAGAATATAATGATGCAACAACAAAATTAGCATATAATCAAAGTAATTCAGAATTATTTAAAACAGCTACAATCAAAGATTTAGAACAAGATCCTGATTCAAATACAATAGCCTTAAGAATGCCAGCGCCTGAAGGAATGATTTCAAGAAGAGATGCATTATATATAGTTAAAACTTTAATAGCGATAGAAGATAATAAAGAAGAATTAAATAAATTTTTAAACAATGATAATGTCGCAAAACTTCCAAATAATGAAGAAAATTATATACTTAATTCAACAAGAAATTTAGTATATGAACATGTAACAGAAGATGAAAAACAAAAAGTAAAAAAATTAGAAAAAAAAGGAGAATAACATGAAAAATAAAGAAATGACGAAAGAAGCAAAAGAATTTATAGATGCGCTTAAATTTTTGAATCATAGAGATGGAAAGGCAGAAATAAGACAACTAGAAGAAGATACAGTTTTAATATATGAAATATGGTATAAAGAAATTTCAACAGAATGCGCTAAAATATATACCAAAACAAAAATAAGAGAAGTAAAAAAACAATTACTTGCTGATGCAAAAAAACAAATAAAAAGAATTCAAGAAAGACAACTAAAAGGATACAACAGTATAACTGGAAAACTCGCATATACAGAAGATAGAATGATCACGGATCTTCAAAAGAGTATAAAATATATTGAAAACCTTAATGAAGAAGACTTGATAGATCTAATAATAAGTTCATTATATGGTTCAGCAGAATATATTGAAACATTAAAACACAGAAAAGAAGAAATGGAAAAATCAAAACTAGGAAAACTATCATATAAAGGTGAAAAAGCAGTAGAAGACGATCAAATAAATGATGAAATTGTTCAAAAAATATATAATGATATTAAAGGAAAAGGATTATTCAGTATTTCAAAAAGAGTTGAAACAACACTAAGCACTAATGAACAATTTAAAGATTTAAGAGAAACAGAAAGACATGCAAGAGAAATAATAACTTGCGAAATAGCAAAAATTTATAGAGATAAAATAGAAAAAATCAGACATGAAATTCAAGAAGAATTAGGTAAATTAAAATATAAAGACTTCGCAAACACAGATGAATTGAACCTAGTAAGAGTAAAAGCAAAATTAGAAGCTGATTTAGCAAATGCTGGATTATTAACAAGTAGAAAAACAAAATCAAAAATGATAGAATTAATAAGTTCAATTTCAGGAACAATCCAACATACAAAAGATTTTGAAGAATATACAGCAAGAGTTACAGGCTTCCAAATGACAGATCAAATGAAAAATGTATTCGATGAAACAACAGTTAAGAATGAAATAAGAGAACACAGAAAAGCAATTATGAATAGAACAGGTATAATCATAGATAAAATATCTGATGAAATAATTGAATATGAAGCAGAACAATTAAGAAAAGAAGTAAAAGCAAAAGCTAAAGTAATCAATGATAAAGTAGAAACAATGTGTACAGTAGAAGAAAGAATAAAAGTAGAAGAATTCGCACATACAATTGGGTTATCAGTTAAAGAAGCAATTGGATTTTTAAGACAAGAAGAAAGTATATATCCATGCTTATTCACACACATATTCGCACAAGAAGTATTAAGTAAACTTGACGATAATAATGCAGAAACAATACTAAATGATATTGATCCTAAATGGCCAGGTAAAAGAAATAGAGTTATACCAGCCGCAAACAGATTATATACTCAAAAAGAAGAAACTAAACCTCAAATAGAAACAAAACAATATAAAATAATAAAAACTCCTAAAAAATAAGAATATCACTCACTTGCAATCATATAATTTTATATGATATAATTAACAAGTAATATTCCATAATAGGAGTAAGAAATCCTAATTAGAAATATTAGGATTTTTATATTGGAAAGGATTAAAATATGAGTTTAAAAATTGAAAATGTTTCAAAAAAATTTGGAACAAAATTAGTAGTAGATAATATTTCAATAGAACTAGATAAACCAGAAGTATTTGGATTACTAGGTACTAATGGTGCTGGAAAAACAACAACTATAAGAATGTTACTTGGAATATTAAAAAAAGATTCAGGAACAATAACATGGAATGGGAAAGAAGTAGATAGAAAAAAAGTAAATTTTGGATATCTACCAGAAGAAAGAGGAGTATATCCTAAAGTAAAAATAATAGATCAACTTAAGTATTTTGCAGAACTAAAAGGAATGACAAAAGAAGAAGCAGATAATTCAATAAAAAAATGGGCAAAAAAATTAAAAGTTGAAGAATACTTACAAATGCCAGCAGAAAAATTATCAAAAGGAAATCAACAAAAAATACAATTTATGACTGCTGTAATACATGACCCAGAATTATTAGTATTAGACGAACCATTCTCAGGATTAGACCCAGTAAATACAGAAATCTTAAAAAACATAATAATTGAATTAGTTAAAAAAGGAAAATACATAATAATGTCAGCACATGAAATGCACACTATAGAAGAATTCTGCACAAATATACTAATAATAAATAAAGGTAAAACAGTATTAAAAGGAAATATAAAAGAAATCAAAAAAACATATCCTGCTAATAGAATAATTTTAGAAACAGAAGAAGATATAACAAAAATAATAGAAAGTGAAAAACTAACAATAGAAAATTCACACGATAATAATTATGTGATAAAAATAGATGAAGAAAAACAAGGATATAATTTACTTAAAAAAATAGTAAAAGAAAAAATAAATATAAATAAATTCGAAATAATGAAACCGACATTAAACGATATATTCATAGAGAAAGTTGGTGCTAAAAATGCGTGATACAGTAACAGTAATGAAATTTACAGCTAAAGATATGGTAAAAAGAAAATCATTCATAATATCAACAATAATTATTCTAGCAATGATAGTAATAGGATTTAATATTCCTAGAATAATTAAATCAGTAAAAAAAGACGCTGATAAAATAATGATTGTAGATAAAGATAATATCTTTGAAGGAAAAATACAAAATGATGATATAGAAATAATAACAGAAAATAATACATTAGAAGAAATAAAAGAAAAAATTAAAAATGGTGATATAGAATATGGTATTATTATCAATAAAGAAGAAAATAATATTAATCTAACATATGTATTAGAAAATAAAATATCAAATGGACCATCAGAAGAATTTGAATCATATCTAACAACACTATACAAGGATATACAAATTGAAAAATTAAATATTGATAAAGCAGAAAAACAAAAATTAACACCGCAATTTAATTATCAATTAGAAGTAGTAGATGAAAATATTAAAGGAAATCCACTAGTAATGATGATGATATCGATAGTATTATTCTATGCAGTATACTTCTGCGCATTTCAAGTATCAAATTCAATTACAACAGAAAAAACATCAAAAATAATAGAAACACTAGTAACATCAACAAGTCCAACAAATATAATTATAGGAAAAACATTAGGAGTAGGGCTAGTTGGATTATGTCAATTAGCACTAATCATAATAACAGCATATATAAGTGCTAAATCATTTATTGATCCTAGAATGTTAGAAATGGCATTAGATACTAGTACATTAACACCAATGTTAGGAATAATAACATTATTATATTTCTTACTTGGTTATTTGACATTTGGATTAATGTATGCATTAACAGGTTCAACAGTTAGTAAGCCAGAAGACACACAATCAGCAAATCAACCAGTAGTATTTATAACAATAATAGGATTCTATCTAGCTTATTTTACAATGATAAATCCATCAAGCAACCTAAATCATATAGCAGCACTCCTACCAATATCTTCACCATTCTGTATGCCACTTAGAATAATGATGGGAGCATCTTCAACAAACGAAATATTATTGTCTATTGGAATACTAATTATAACAATAATAGTAATAGCTAAAGTAGCAATTAATATATATAGAAGCGCAATATTAAACTATGGAAAAACAGGCATAAAAGACTTAATAAAAATGTATAAACAGAGGTAATATATGGAAAAGATAATTAAAGGATTTATAGGAGCATTTGGAGGATTAACAAGTACAGTATTAGGAAAAGAAATAATTGTATTTATTATATCACTAATGCCTATACTAGAACTTAGAGGAGGACTACTAGCAGCAAGCCTACTAGGACTAGATCCAATACCAAGTTACATAATATCAGTAATTGGAAACGTACTACCAATACCATTTATACTATGGTTCATGGGTAGAATATTAAAATGGATGAAAACAAGGAAGTCATTATCTAAAATGGCAAACTGGATAGACAAAAAAGTAGAAAAAAATAGAGAAAAAATAGAAAAATTTGGATTCTGGGGATTAGTGTTATTTGTAGGGATACCACTTCCAGGAACAGGAGCATGGACAGGATGCTTAGTAGCGTCAGTACTTGAAATGGATAAGAAAAGATCATTTATAGCAGCAATGATTGGAGTATTCATGGCAAGTATAATAATGATGCTTATATCATTTGGATTATTAAGAGGAATAACAGGATAGTTATTCTTCTTTTGTCATATTATGTAAAAAAATGAAATATAATAAGTGTAATACTCAAAAAATGTTGACAATATGACAACTTGTCATATATAATTGATATGTTGTCGTAAAAAAGGAGGATACAGAATGTTAGAATTAAAAAGAATTAAAAAAAGTTACAAAACAGGTGAATTTGTACAACATGCATTAAAAGACATAAATGTAAAATTTAGAAAAAATGAGTTTGTAGCGATATTAGGACCAAGTGGTTCAGGAAAAACAACATTGTTAAACATAATTGGTGGACTTGATAAATATGATAGTGGAGATTTAATTATAAATGGAAAATCAACAAAAAAATTCAAACAAAAAGATTGGGATTCATACAGAAATAACTGTATAGGTTTTATATTCCAAAGTTATAACTTAATAAGTCATATAACAGTATTACAAAATATTGAAATGGGTATGATATTAAGTGGTATGAGTGCGAAAAAAAGACATAAAAAAGCACTAGAAGTATTAAAAAAAGTAGGATTAAAAGATCATGCTCATAAGAAACCTAATCAATTATCAGGTGGACAAATGCAAAGAGTAGCAATCGCAAGAGCACTAGCTAATAATCCAGAAATAATACTTGCAGATGAACCAACAGGAGCATTAGATTCAAAAACAAGTATTCAAATAATGGAATTAATTAAAGAAATCGCGAAAGATAAACTAGTTATAATGGTAACACATAACCCAGAACTAGCTAATGATTATGCAAATAGAATAGTTGAATTCAAAGATGGAGAATTAATAAGTGATTCAAATCCAGTAGATAATGCATCAGAAGAAAACAACTATAAAATAAAGAAAACATCTATGAATTATCTAACAGCATTAAAACTATCATTCAATAATATTAAAACAAAAAAAGGAAGAACACTTATAACAGCGTTCGCATCAAGTATAGGTATAATTGGAATAGCATTAATACTATCTCTATCAAATGGATTTAAACTACAAATAGATAAATTTGAAAAAGATACATTATCACAAGCTCCAATTGTAATATCAGAACAAACAATGGATATGAATTCAATGAAAGATATGCAACAAGATAAAGAAGAATTAGAAGAATATCCAAAAAGTAATGAAATACATGCATTAAAAACAGTAGAAAATATATTACATACAAATAATATAACAAAAGAATATATGGATAAAATTGAAAAAATAAATCCAGAATTAATCGGTGGAATAGCATATCAAAGAGGATTAAGTTTAAATGTTTTATCAAAAGTAGAAGGAAAAGTAAAACAAATTGACCAATCAATATTCTCACCACTTCCAACAACACTAGATGGTAAAGAATCATCAGTAATGAAAGATAATTTTGAAGTAATATACGGAAATACATCTATAAATAAAGAAGAAATATTATTATTAGTTGATTCAAAAAATAGAGTATCAGAAAGCATATTAAAAGCACTTGGTTTTGAAAAAGATACAATTAATTTTGAAGACATAGTTGGAAAAGAATTTAAAATAGTTTTAAATGATGACTATTATAAGAAATTTGAAAACTTATTTATTAGACCAACAGATTTAGAAAGTTTATATAATAAAGAAAATACAATAACTGTAAAAATAAGTGCAGTTATTAGAGGTAAAGAAGATAGTGACTTTGCTAAACTATCTGGAACAGGTTTAATGTACAATAATACTTTAACAAAATATATAATTGAAAAAAATAACGAATCAGAAATAGTAAAAGCACAAAAGAAAGTGGATTATAATGTATTAAGCGGTCAACCATTTGATTTAGAAACAAAAGAAGGAAAAGACTTAAAACAATCAACACTTTCATTCTTAGGAGCAGACACAACACCACTATTAATACAAATATATCCAAAAGACTTTGATTCAAAAGATGAAATATTAAAAGTATTAGATGATTATAATGAAGGAAAATCAGAAGATGACAAGATAATATATCTTGATCAAGCAAAATTAATAACAACAATGTCAGGAAATATCATGGACGCTATAACAATAGTATTAATCGCATTCTCAGCCATTTCGTTAATAGTTTCATCTATTATGATAGGAATAATTACATATATTTCGGTATTAGAGAGAACAAAAGAAATCGGAATATTACGTGCGCTAGGAGCAAGAAAAAAAGATATAACAAGAGTATTCAATGCAGAAACATTTATAATTGGTTTAACATCAGGAACACTTGGATTGATAATCGCAAAATTATTAACTTTCCCAGCAAATCATATAATTGAAAAATTAACAAGTTTAGAAAATGTTGCAAAATTAAATCCAGTACACGCAATAGTATTACTAATAATAAGTATCTCCTTAACCGTAATAGGCGGTTTAATTCCATCAAAAATCGCTGCTAAAAAAGATCCAGTAGAAGCATTAAGAAGTGAATAATGCCATCAAATACATTCTTTAATTTAACAAAAGAAAAACAGAATAATATTATAGAGGCATCCCTAAAAGAATTTAAAAGAGTTCTACTAAAGGATGCTTCTATTAATAAAATAATAAAAGACGCAAATATACCAAGAGGAAGCTTCTACAATTATTTTGAGGATATAAATGATTTATATGTTTATTCAATAAGCGAATATAAAGCTAGTTTTATAGGAATAATAGAAGAATCATTAAAAGAAAAAAAAGGAGACTTAACAGAAGCAACATTGAAAATCTATGACAAAACAATATACAAATGTACAAAAGATGAAGACAAACAATTAATAAAGAATATTTTTTTAAATCTAAACTATAATGTTTTAATTAAAAATAGATTAGAATGTGAACAATTAGGAGATAAATATAGATTAATTGAACTATTAGAAAAAATAGATAAAACGAAATTAAAGATAGAAACAGAAGAAGAATTATTATATATATTAGATATAATAATTGATTTCCTAATGCACGGATTTATAGAAATATTTCTAGACAATAAAGAAACAGATGAAGTAAGAGAAAAAATAAAAAAACAACTAGATATACTAAAAAGAGGAATATATAAGGAGGAAAAATGAAAACTTTCTTTAGGCACTTAAGAAGACATACATTAACAATGATTATAGTTGTATTCTTCCTTTTCATTCAAGCAATGTGTGACTTAAGACTTCCAGACTATACATCAAAAATAGTAGATGTTGGAATAAGTCAAAATGGAATAGAGAGTAACGTACCAGAAAAAATACTAAAAGAAGATTTAAACAAACTTTTAATATTTATGAATGAAGAAGACGCATATACTGTAAAAGAAAAATATGAATTAAAAGAAAATATATATGAACTTAAAGAATCAACACAAGAAGAACAAGAAAAACTATCAAAAATATTAATAGATCCAGAACTAGCAGTATTAATGATAGAGATGAAAGATAAAGAACTATTAAACAAAATTAATTCAAAAGAAGATTTATTTAATTTAGCATCAACTATGAATTTAGAAGGACAATCTTCAGTAGCACAATATATGAATATAGATGAAAAATTAAAAATGCAATATGGAATAAATTATGTAAAAAATGAATACAAAAAACTTAATATAGATATTTCAAAAACACAAAATAATTTCATAAAAAAAACTGGGGCAAAAATGTTATCACTTGCCTTATTAGGAGCAATTATTGCGGCAATAACATCATACCTAACAAGTAGGTTATCAGCTAAATTTGGAAAAACACTAAGAGAAGAAGTAGTACAAAAAATAATGAAATTTGGAAACAAAGAATTCAAAGAAATATCACTAGCTTCCTTAATAACACGAAGTACAAACGATATTAATAGAGTACAAATGTTTATAACAATGCTATTAAGAATTATGATATTCGCACCAATAATGGGAATAGGAGCTCTATTAAAAGTTATAAACAATGAAATGAACTTTATAATTATATTAGCGGTTTCAATAATATTAGTATTAGTAGTTTTACTATTTATAATCGCAATGCCTAAATTTAAATTAGTACAAGAATTAATAGATAAAATAAACTTAGTATTTAGAGAAATACTAAATGGGTTACCAGTAATTAGATCTTTCAAGAACGAAAAAAATGAAGAAGAAAGATTTGATGAAGTAAATAAAAAACTTACAAAAGTAAATCTATTTGTAGATAGAATAATGATTTTAATGATGCCTACAATGACATTCCTAATGAATGCAATATGTATTTTAATAATATATGTTGGGGCTAAAAAGATAGATATGGGTACAATCCAAATCGGAACACTTATGGCATTCATACAATATACAATACAGATAATAATGTCATTCTTGCTTATATCAGTAATTTCAATAATGATACCAAGAGCATGGATATCAATCAAAAGAATTGCAGAAATATTTGATAAAGATATAGAAATAGAAGAACCAGAAGTAGTAAGCGATATTGGAAATAAGTTTAAAGGAACAGTAGAATTCAAAGAAGTTTACTTTAGATATCATGATGCAGACGAAGATATACTAGAAAACATTTCATTTAAAGCAACCCCTGGAACAACAACTGCGATAATAGGAGGAACAGGCTCTGGGAAATCGACATTAATAAACTTAATTCCAAGATTCTTTGACGTAACAGGTGGACAGATTTTAATTGATGGAATAGATGTGAAAAATTTAAGCCTATATGATATAAGAGAAAATATTGGATACGTACCGCAAAAGGGAGTATTGTTCACTGGAACAATAGAAGAAAATATTTCTTTTGGAAAAGAAAAAATAAATAAAAAGCAATTAGAACTAGCAGCTCAAATTTCACAATCAGAAGAATTCATAAATGATAAACCTAAAAAATACAAAGAAGAAATCTCACAAGGTGGAACCAATGTATCAGGAGGTCAAAAACAAAGACTTTCAATTGCTAGAGCAATATATAAGAATCCTAGTATTTATATATTTGATGACTCTTTCTCAGCACTAGATTTTAAAACAGATAAAAACTTAAGAAAAGAATTAAAGAAAGCTACAAAAGAAAGTACAGTAATAATAGTAGCTCAAAGAATAAGCACAGTATTAAATGCAGATCAAATAATAGTACTAGATGAAGGTAAAATCGTAGGAATAGGTAGTCATGAAGAATTAATGAGTACATGTGATATATATAAAGAAATCGCACTATCGCAAGTAACAGAGGAGGAACTAAATGAAAAATAGAGGACCAAAACTAGAAAAAGCGAAAGATTTTAAGGGTACAACTAAAAAACTCATAAAATATATGAGTGAATATAAGTTAAGCCTTATAATAATTTTTATATTTGCGATACTATCAACAGTTTTTACAATAATTGGACCTAAGATACTAGGAAATGCAATAACAGAATTATCAAATGGATTTATAGGAAAAATAACAAATACTGGTGGAATAAACTTTAATAAAATTGAAACAATGTTATTAGGATTATTAATACTTTATATAATAAGTGCAATTTTCACATATATTCAAGGATTTATAATGACTGGTATATCTCAAAAAACAACATATAAATTAAGAAAAGAAATATCAGAAAAAGTAAATAGACTACCAATGTCGTATTTTGATAAAAAGACAAATGGGGAAACATTATCACTAGTAACAAATGATGTAGATACATTAAGTCAAAATATGGACCAAAGTATAACACAATTACTAACAAATGCGATAACAGTAATTGGGATTCTATTCATGATGTTAAGTATTGATGGGGTAATGACATTAATTGCACTTGCCATAGTACCTGTATCAGTATTACTAATGGGAACAATAGTAGGTTTATCACAAAAACATTTTAAAAATCAACAAAAATATTTAGCAGATATCAATGGAACAATAGAAGAAATGTATTCTGGACATAATATAATAACATCATTCAATGCAACAGAACAAATGATGAAAAAGTTTGACAAAAAGAATGAAAACTTATATGAAGCAGCATGGAAAAGCGGTTTCCTATCAGGATTGATGCACCCAATAATGGCATTTATAGGAAACCTAGGATATGTATTAATATCCATAATAGGAGGATACTTCGCTATACAAGGAAGAATAACAATAGGAAATATCCAATCATTCATAACATATACTAAAAACTTCACACAACCAATTTCACAAATTGCTCAGATTTCAAATATGCTACAAGGAATGATGGCAGCAGCAGAAAGAATATTTGAATTTCTAGAAGAACCAGAAGAAAAGAAAGAAAAGAAAGAAAAAGTAGATATTAATAAAATTAAAGGACAAGTAGAATTTAAAAATGTTAAATTCGGATACGATGAAAATATAATCATAAAGAACTTTAATGCAAAGATAAAAGCAGGACAAAAAATCGCAATTGTTGGACCAACAGGAGCAGGAAAAACAACTATTGTAAAACTATTAATGAGGTTCTATAAACTAAATGCAGGTGAAATACTTGTAGATGGAAAAAATATAAATGTAATAGACGATAACACATATAAAAATCTGTTTGGAATGGTATTACAAGATACATGGGTTTTTTCAGGAACAGTAATGGAAAACATTAGATATGGAAAACTAGACGCAACAGACGAAGAAGTAAAAAAAGCAGCAATTAGTGCTCACGCTCATCACTTTATAAAAACCTTACCAGATGGATATAACATGGAACTCAATGAAGATACAAATAATATTTCAGGAGGGCAAAAACAACTCT
>Ga0256404_1001308_pt1 | contig 61420 bp, 36 predicted proteins | sample RumenRJG_01DNA_FD_185990 | JGI IMG/M metagenome (GOLD analysis project Ga0256404, IMG submission 185990) | Bovine rumen microbial communities from Lethbridge, Alberta, Canada - RJG_01 | ecosystem: Host-associated > Mammals > Digestive system > Stomach > Rumen | place: Canada: Alberta | collected...
CAAGAAGTAAACAGGGTAAAATAAAAATGACCCCGCCAGTCAGGACTTTAGAGGGGTCAAAATAAAAAAGTTTTCGGGGGTCAACATCGCTTTGCCCTCGGGGGTCAAACACGCTCGGCTTTTCCAAAGTCAGCCGTACCAAAATATGATGTATCACTCCCATCAAAACTATGCTTGTTTGTGAAATAATCGTCAATGCCATTGTCCAATGCATCCAAAAACTTATTTACCTTCCGACTTAGCCTATTTATACGGTCAGGAAAACTGGTGGAGATAACACATCTTTGTTTTGTATTATCCCAAGTCTTTACATAAACATTTTGTTTGGTAGATACTTTGAAACGCTTCTTATGATAACCTATCAAGTATACCAGACTCTTTTCCGCTGACTTATCTTTAAGATTGTAGTTCAGTTTGATTATTCCTTTTGTTCTACCCATATTTTTCCCAGTTTACGGTGCAAAGATACAAAACATTTATCAATTATACAAATAATAGGGGTCGTAAGGGGTCGTTTTGGGGGGTCGTATATAAGCGTTTTGTACAAAAAACCACTATCTTGAGAATCAGTTGATTACACAAAATAGTGGTCTAAATGGTTGATTATAAATAGATTTAATTTTATTGTTCCTGTTTTTAAAGGATTCTGTTTTACTCCCACTCGATGGTCGAGGGTGGCTTTGAGGAAATATCGTAACAGACGCGGTTGACGCCACGCACCTTATTGATAATCTCATTCGACACCTTAGCCATGAAGTCGTAAGGCAGATGAGCCCAGTCGGCTGTCATGGCATCGGTACTGGTGACGGCACGCAGTGCTACGGGATGCTCGTAGGTACGCTCATCACCCATCACGCCCACCGAACGAACGGTAGAGAGCAACACGGCACCAGCCTGCCAGATCTGATCGTAGAGCGATACCTCAATCTCACCATCGGTCATGGCTGCGGGCACACCAGCTGCCAACACCTTGCGGGCATCCTCGCCACTCAGTTTTACTTTATAGTCGCGGAGGCCACGGATGAAGATATCGTCGGCATCTTGCAAGATGCGAACCTTCTCGGGGGTGATGTCACCCAGAATACGCACAGCCAGGCCGGGACCGGGGAAAGGATGGCGCGTGATGAGATGCTCGGGCATACCCAGTTGACGCCCCACACGGCGCACCTCGTCTTTGAACAGCCACTTCAGGGGCTCGCACAACTGCAGGTGCATCTCCTTGGGCAGGCCGCCCACATTGTGGTGGCTCTTGATAACCTTGCCCGTAATGTTGAGCGACTCGATACGGTCGGGATAGATGGTACCTTGGGCCAGCCACTTGGCATCGGTAATCTTCTTGGCCTCGGCATTGAACACCTCTATGAAATCTCGGCCGATGATCTTGCGCTTCTGCTCAGGGTCTGTAACACCCGCCAAATCGGCAAAGAACTTGCTTGAGGCATCTACGCCTATCACGTTCAGTCCCAAAACCTTATAATCATCCATCACCTGCGTAAACTCATTCTTGCGCAACATGCCGTGATCGACAAAGATGCAGGTAAGGTTCTGGCCAATGGCACGGTTGAGAAGTACGGCTGCCACGCTGCTGTCGACGCCGCCCGAGAGTCCTAGGATGACACGGTCGCTGCCCAGCTGAGCTTTCAACTCAGCCACGGTAGTGTCGACAAACGAGGCCGCACTCCAGTCTTGTTTGGAGCCGCAAACGCCGACAACAAAGTTCTTGAGCAACAAACTACCTTGCACAGTGTGGAACACCTCGGGGTGGAACTGAACGGCAAAGACGGGAGCATCTTGTGCGCCCAGTCCCAGAGGTGCAGGCGACCAGTAAGCTGCCTGCTGCACGTCGGCGGTAGAGGCAATGGTGGTGAAGCCCTGCGGGATGGCTGTGATGGTGTCGCCATGACTCATCCACACCTGTGAGTGCTGCTCAAAACCACGGAAGAGCGGGTTCGAGGTGTCAACCGTCTCAAGGTGGGCACGGCCATACTCACGCGAGTCAGCCTTCTCCACTTTGCCACCTAGTGTGTTTGAGATATACTGAGCCCCATAGCAAATGCCTAAAACAGGCAGACGGCCCATGAACTGAGAGAGGTCTACCTTGAAGGCCTCGGGGTCGTGCACACTAAAGGGCGAACCGCTGAGGATGACACCAATCACGCTGGGATCGTCGACGGGAAACTTGTTGTAAGGAAGAATCTCGCAGAAGGTGTCGAGCTCGCGCACACGACGGCCAATCAGCTGAGTGGTCTGACTTCCGAAATCGAGAATAATGATTTTCTGTTGCATATAGAATGATATGAATATGTAATCAAAAACGTAAGAAACCTCCATCTACATTAGCCGATGGACAATAACAGCCACAAAGGTAGGCATTTTCCGGCAGACTGCCAAATGTGGGCGTTATTTATTTTCCTTCCGCTGGAACAGAAGGAGCCCGCTTTTGCCTCCGCTACGGCTGGAAAAGGGTAGAAAATGGAAAATAATGCTCAAATAATAATTATACAAAAACTCTACATTTCTATTTATCGAACTTAATACTACATACTCCAAATAGCAGCTTAACAGCCATAAAATCAACTATATAGGAAGAGTTTAAACTATACATACCATATATACTCGCTTTTCGTCAACTCTATTTTTTATTTTGAAGTATCAAATATATTTCCTATCTTTGTCATCGTATTGATATCAACTAGGAAAAGCAGTATGTTTGGACGCAAAAAGATTAATCATATCATTTCGGAACTCGACTTGTTCATCAATAAGATGGACGAGTGTGTACTCATTTACAAAAATGGCATCAAGAACTATCTGGAGGGAAACTCACAGGCTTTCGTCGACAACATACAGTCGGTGACAGCCATCAGGGAGGACTCTACTGAGTTGCGGCGGAGCATTGAGAACAGCCTTTACTCATACACTCTTGTGTCGGAGAACCGAGTGGATATTCTGCAACTGATGGAGCATATCGACATGATTATCGGCCAATTGTATAAGAACCTCGTCCAGTATGAGATTGAGATACCTTTCTTCCCCTCTGAGCTGAACATTGAGTTTCTGAAACTGGTGGAGCTGGTATCGCTATCGGTGGAAATCACGGCCCAGGCCATGCGCGACTATTTCCGCTCGCCCCAACAGCTGCCGGAGAAGATTCACCGTATCTATTACTACGAGAAGGAGGCCGGCAAACTGGCCCAGGCCATCAAGCGGAAGGTGTTTCACGAGATGGAGAACTTCAAACTCAGCCAGAAGATACACCTGCGCTATTTCACGCTCCACGTGGAGCAGATTGCCGAGGAGACCATGAAGGCCGCTGACCTGCTCGCGATACTGACCATTAAACAACGATTCTGACAACCATACACACGATGACGCCCACCATTGCCATTATATTGATGATGTGCATAGGCTTTTGCTTCGGATGGAAAGAAATCGCCTACAGTTACTCCGACATTCATGTGCCGGACATCCTGAGCGTGAAGCCATTCCTGGCTTGTCTGGCAGTATCGATGACGGTGGGGATGGGCCTGATGATTCTGCACAAAGGGCAACACTTGCTGACGAGCTACGACGACATTGTGGTGATGATGGTATCGATGCTGCTGACGATATCTATTCTCTCGACTGTCAACTGCCACTTCTCGACGGTCACGGCTTTCTGGGGCACCGTCTTGTCAATGGCCGTCATTCATGAGGGCGGAGTAAGCAAAAGCACATGGACAGTGGTGCTCCTGTCGGTAATGGCGGCGCCGGTACTGAGTGTCATCTGCTCGCTGCTCTTCCATCAGCTCATTCAACGCTACATTGTGAATCAGAAGAAGCATCTGCTCGTCAAGCAGTATTACGCGAAATGGCTAGCCTACATCGGCGTGGTACTGTGCGGCATCGCCCTTACATGCAACTATGCACTGATGATCAATGCCTTCATTACACCTTTATTATATAAGGTGAGCATTGCCGGCTGGATATTGTGGCTGTTACTGATTGTTATGAGCATCGTGTGCCTGAGTCCGGTACTGATATATGTCTACCAGAGGCCCCGCAATGGAATGATGACCAGGCATCTTCCATCGCTCTACGCGCTGACATCGGTGTTGGCATTGTTCAACTTCTTGCTGCCACTCATCGTCGCTCCCCTACCCTCGGTCATTGTGCCGGCCAACCTGCTGAAAGAGGGTAATATCATTGCGTTGGAACGCGGAAAGGAGCAGAAACGCCTGCTGAACATCGTGACCATCGCCATCGCCACACCGATGCTATCGTACCTGATATGCTCGCTATTGGCACCCATCTACCAGAGGCCGCACGTATTTTGGGTGCTTGTGCCGTTCGTGCTGCTGGTGTGCTTGTCCATCAGGCTCTCCTACAAGCAATATATCAAGGGGAGGAATGTGAGCCGGATGCTGAACGACGAGATACGGCGAAGCGACGAACGCAGCAACGAGCTGAACCGGCTCGACGTGATGGCTGTCACCTCACAATTCGACAGCATGTCGCGCGAGATGGACTTCAAGCACAAAGAGCTGATTGACTTGTCGTTGTTCGTGAAGCAGCAGCGCGACTACATGACCGGCGTGGGCGAGCAATTGCGCCGGCTATCACAAGAGAGAGACCCGGAGCACATCAGGAAGTCGCTGATAGACATCGACAAAGACCTGAAAGACACGCTGCGCTACCCGCCCGAAATGGAGCAAATCTATCAGCAGGTGGAGAAGATGCACCGCGACTTCATCTCACGCCTGCAGATGCGATGCCCCAACCTCACCAAACGTGAGAGCCGCCTGGCCATTCTGTTGCGGCTGGGATTCTCGAGCAAAGAGATTGCCAACATGGTGAACCTGGAGACCAAGAGTGTGGAAATCAACCGATACCGCCTCAGGAAGAAACTCCGGCTCGACCGAAGCGAGAACCTCGTGAGCTATCTGCAACTGCTATAGACAGGAGGCGGGCAACTGCTAAAATCATTGAGGTTCTGCCACTTGCAAACGAAAAGAATGAAAGAACAAATATAACCAATAACAATTTATTAATCAATCTAATAACAATTATGAGAAAAACTGCATTTCTGACATTGGGAGCACTACTGCTGATCAGCGGCAGTATTTCGGCTCAAGAGAATGATGAGGTACGCTATAACCAATATGGCGTGGCCGTTGATCGCAAGGAGCTTAAATCGGAGGCACGGAACAACATTCTTGTTTTCGAATCGAAAGACCAAGACTACAAAGTGTGGTTCGACAATCGTGTGCAAGTGGATGGCGCCACCTTCTTCGGACTGAATTCCGACTACAACAAAATCGGCAATGGCGTCTCGCTTCGCCGTGTGCGCTTTGCCATGAAAACCCAGCTGACCAAAGACTGGTATGGAGAGGTGGATATGGACATGGCCGACGGATTCTTCGAGTTGAAGGATGCTATCATCGAGTACGACGGTCTGAAGAACTGGGAGTTCAAGATGGGCAACTTCAAGGAGGACTTCTCGATGGAGCGCACCACGAGCTCGCGCTACCTGTCGATGATAGAACGCCCGATGGTAGCCCAGGCACTGGCCCCCTCGCGCCATCTGGGTGTGCAGGCCGCTTACCTGCGTGACCATTTCCGTTGGTCGGGAGGTATGTTCTTCCAGGAAGTAGCCGGCTCAGAGGAAGCCACCAACGTGCAAGACAACAACAAGGATTTCGGCCGCAGCCAGGGTTACTCGCTCACGACGAAGATGGGCTGGATGCCTTACACCCGAGACCGCGAGAAAGGCTTCTACATCGGTGGCAAGGCCTCGTACCGCACGCCGAAGACCGATATGGCAACAGGCGAGTATGGCGGTGTGCGCTACTCTACCCGTAACTCTACCAGCATCAACCGCAAGAAATATATCGACACCGATGTCATCAAGGACGTGAACCACTCCTGGCTCTATGGTGTTGAGGGTGCTGCCTACTACAAAGGGCTGAAGTTCCAGAGCGAATGGATTGGCTCGCATGTAACGGCGAAGAACGACAGCTACAACTTCGGTGGATACTACTTCACGCTGGGCTATATGCTGTTCGGTGGAAACCAGCACTTCAATGTGGCCGAGGGCGAGTTCACACAACCCGGACGCGGAAAGAAATGGGGCGACGTAGAGCTGGTGCTCCGTTATGACTATCTCGACCTGAACGACAAGGACATCTATGGCGGTAGTGGCGAGAACTACACGGCCGGTCTGAACTTCTACATCAATAACTTCTTCAAGTTTGCCATCAACTTCCAGCATAGCAGCAACGACCGTTATGCCAACGGAAAGGGCAAACTGCTGATTGGCCACGACGCATCGGGAAAGCCTACTGCCGACTATAAGCAGGCCGTCGACCCAAAGGGAAAAGGCGGTGTCAGCTATAACATGCTGGCCGTGCGTTTCGAGATTGACTTCTAACCGACCTGACAGAGAAATCATCAACAACAAATACGTTTCAATACTATTCAAACATAAATCATTAAGATATGAAGACCATTAAATATTTATTCATGATGGCAACAGCAGTACTCTTTGCCGCATGTGTAGAAGACAATGTCTACGAAGGTCCGACAACAATAGACTCCGTAACGACAGACAAGGCCTCCCCGACCTCTGACGATGCCGTGGTGGTAACGGCCCAATTCTCTGGTTTGCAAGCACCGCAGACGGTGACGCTCACCTATAGCGCCAACGGAGCTTCGAACGATGTGCAGATGAGTGGAAGCGGCATGACCTGGACAGGTACGATTCCCCCGCAACCCGACAAGACAACCGTGAAGTATTTCGTGACCGTCGTCAACACAGCCAACTACACCACCGTCTCGAAGGAGCTCGAGTATGTAGTCGGCGATCCGCCCATTGAGTACAACAAGCTGAAACTGAATGAGCTCTTCGGTGCCGCTGAGACCGATGCGGGCAAATTCATCGAGATTTATAATGGCAGCGACAATCCCATCAAGCTGAAAGACGTGCTGCTGAAGAAAGACGGCAAAGACACATGGACCGGCATCGATGGCGAGGTGATTCCCGCTCATGGCGTATGGGCTGTGGTAGGAGCCAAAGGCACCACCGAGCGTGGTTTCTCTAGCGGTTTCTCTGCCAAGAAATCAGTGCTCGTTGAGCTGTTAGACCCCAACGGCAATGTGCTCGACAAGTTCCAGCGTGGCGAGGAAGCCGACGGTTGGGGCAATCAGTCGTTACCGAACGTGAAGGTATCGTGGGGCCGTGTGCCCGACGGCTCAGGCAAATGGATGCAAACCGAGCCTACTTGCGGCGAGCTGAATGCCAAGACTGGCGAACCCGACGACACCGTCGTACAATAAATCGCGTTGTTTTCGGTTATTAATCATATCATTATGTACATCTATTTATAAAAATACAATCAACATGGCAAAAGAAGAATTGAAAATCGGTGAGATTTCGAAGCCGCGCTTTGAGTTTCGTAGCTTCGGCCGTTGTTTCTGCGAGGCTGCCAAACGCATGGCACGTCTGAGTGTTCCCGTTCCAGAGAAAGTATGGGAGCGTCATAGCACGGAGACCTATATCGTGAGCAGAACCAACGATGTGAACAACACCAAGATACGCAACGGGAAGATGGACATCAAGACCTACGTGCAGACCGTCGACGGACTGGAGCAGTGGAACCCGCTCATGAAGGGTGAGTTCCCCATCGCCAAAGAAGTGCTTGAGAACGACGTGTTTCCCGCCTTCAAGGTAGAGGGAATGCCCAAGCTCGACAAAGACACCTACACACTTGAGGAGTTCCTCGCGATGATAGACGAGCATCCCGACCTGCAGGCCGTCAGCGTAGAGAAGGTGCGCTATGGCTACATGGTGAACGACACCATCTGCGAGACGGGCGACGTATATATCAATGGCGCTTTGGTAAAGACCATCAACTCGGAGTCAACCGAGATTGACGACATCAAGAAGACCATTGCCGACCTGGGACTGGAGGGCGTTGAGAACATCAACTACCTTCAGGCTATCAAGAGAGTGATTGGAATGATTAAGAAACCTTTAGCAAACTAATGGAATATGGCACAGGAAATAGAACGTAAGTTTCTCGTGAAGGGAGACTTTAAGCAAGAAGTGTTCAAAAGCACACGCATCACACAAGGCTACCTCAGCTCCGTGCCCGAGCGTACCGTGCGCGTCAGAGTGAAGGGTGAAAAGGGCTTCATCACCATCAAAGGCATAGGCAACGAGAGTGGTGCCAGCCGCTACGAATGGGAAAAGGAGATTCCCGTCGATGAGGTGCGCGAGCTGCTGAGGCTTTGCGAGCCTGGCGTTATCGACAAAACGCGCTATCTGGTGAAGAACGGCCCGTACACCTTCGAAGTGGACGAGTTCTACGGCGACAACGAGGGACTCACCGTGGCCGAAATAGAACTGCCCGATGAGCAGGCACAGTTCGAGAGGCCAGAATGGCTGGGCGAGGAGGTGACTGGCGATGTGCGCTTCTACAACTCCATGCTCATGAAGAATCCATATAAAAACTGGAAATAATCACCAACGCTCACTTTTCTGTGGGAGGGCTCTCCAAAGGATGAGAGTCCATCCCACTTTTAACCTTTCAACCGACCATCTATGAACACCGAGAACAAAACACAAGCGGCCTTCGACCCGCTGGATATGAATAACTACCGAATCGAGAAACTGCCGAAGATGCAGAAGTCTGGGTTCGAGCGGATGCTTCAGCGCATAGGGGCTCCGTTGGCCATCCTGGCCTTTATTCTGATTTACTGGGTGGTGGACATTCCTTTCGTCAACCGCATTGACACCAACAAGGAGACAACCACGCTCACGTCGTCGGCCATGAAGCGCTACGACCAGCTGAGCGAGGCAGCCATGAAAGAACTGACTGCCGGCGAGACGGCCCAGAAGGCCACACCGCAGCTGGAGAAACAGGCGACCGAAAAGGCGCACGACAAGTTCATCCGCATCAACTATGCCATGCTTGCCATCTTCATTGCAGCCATCATCTTGTGGATTACCGAGGCCATCCCCAACTATCTCACGTCATTAATGGTCATTCTGGGCATTGTACTGACCAACATCACCACCGACAAGACGGCCTATGCGCAGCTGGGACACCCCGTCATGTGGCTCAACATCCTTTCGTTCATCCTGGCCAGCATGCTGGTCAAGACGCAGGTAGCCAAGCGGTTTGCCCTATGGTTCGTATTGAAGTTCGGCCGCAATGCCAGCGGTATCATGCTCAGCTTCATCATCATCAACCTGGTGCTCTCGGCCTTCATCTCCGCCACGACGGCCAAGGCAGCCATTCTCCTGCCCATCTTCATGGTCGTGGCAGCCATCTACGGAGCCACGGGCGGCGAGAACCGCAACAACTTCGGGCGCAACCTGATACTTCAGAACCTGTTTCAAATCAACCTGGGCGCCAATGCCTTCCTCACGGGTTCGGGAGCCACGTTGCTGGCCGGATCGCTCATTGCCGGAGCCCTGGGAGCCACCTCGTTCAGCTACCAGGACTGGTTTAAAGTGGCATTCCCCATGAGTGTGTTCCTCATCCTCATCGCCTGGTTCGTAGGAACAAAAATCTTCTTCCCCCTGAAGAAAGAAGAGCGCGTGCCGCAGATTGCCGGTGGTATGGAGCGCTTGCGCGAGGAGCTCAACAAGCTGGGCAAGATGCGCACCGATGAGTGGAAATCGGTGGCCATCTTCGTGGTCGTGCTCATTCTTTGGGCTACCGACAAGCAGCACGGCATCAACCAGACGGCCGTGGCCTTCATGGGAGCCGTGGTGGCTTTGCTGCCTGGCATCGGTGTGGTGAAATGGAACGATGTCGACATTCCGTGGCACCTGCTGCTTTTCTCTGCCGGAGCTTACACCCTCGGAGCGGGTCTCGATGCGACAGGCCTGCCCGGAACACTCATCGACGCCCTGTTCAACAACCTCGGCATCACGGCTGAGACCCCGTTCTGGGTGCTCTACCTCATGCTCACCGCCGGCATGCTGCTGTTCTCGCTCGTCTTCCAGTCGAAGACCATGCTCACCCTTATCTTTGTGCCCATCGCCATCGGTGTGGCTCAGAAGAACGGCTATCCCGTGATGAGTCTGGCCTTCCCCGTGGCTATGCTCGTAGGCCACGTCTATGTGCTGCCGTTCAATAGCAAACCTGCTGCCCTGCTCTACACCACCAACCAATACAGCTGGAGCGACACGTTCAAGTTTGGCATCACCATGATGTTCATCAGCTGGCTCACCATCATCTTGTGGGGCGAGACGCTGCTCAAGTGGTTCGGCTATACCAACGGCGTCTTCTTTGGAGTGAACGGCTAACAAGCCAGAGTAATGCTCTGCAATACTGGAGTAGCCCTCTACAAAGCTGGAGTAGCCTTCTGCAAAGCTGGAGTAGCCTTCTGCAAAGCTGAAGCAACGAGTAAGGAATCTAAGGATATAACACAATAGGAACCAAGAGATAAAAACGTATGATAGACATACTTCCCAAGATACACGACCGTACAACCCTGGAATTCAAGGTGGGTTACAAGGCCACCGTCGGTACACACAGCAACGACTTCGAGATGAACACATGGATATACATCCCTGAGACGCTCGACGTGAACCGTCATACCTATCTGAAAGAGAATTTCTATCGCGACATCTTATCCTACATCCGGCTCATCACGCCCTTCTACCCGCTTTCCGAGCTGGCCTCCAGCAACTGCCTGCCCTACCGCCGGCTGAGCGAGACCTGCCTGAGTCTCCCAGCCAAGCCCGACAAGGACGAACAGGAGAACTACGAGCGCGAAATCAAGATGTATGCCTCTATCTTCAAAAGCAGCATGCGCGACACGTTCCGCGACTTGTTCAAGAAAGAGGGCGACGAACTTCAGCAACAATGCGAGAGCGTCTTGAACGACATCTCCGCCATCCTGGAGATGTGCCGTCAGCTGGACCGAGATATGATGGCACACTCCACGCCTGCTCAACAGATGCAATTCTTCCGCTATGGCGACGAGTTCATGTCGAATGTGGTCGAGCAGCACGTATCGCGCCTGATAGACCATCTGCGTGCTCATGCCCAATGCGTCTACGAGAAGGTGGAGCCGATGATTCGGAAAGTGCTCGATGGCGAGCACGACTACCGCCTGCAAATGGGCTATATCTGTGTGGAAGAAGGCGGGGCCGACAAGAACACCGAGTTTGTCTATCATGCCGGACAGCTGAAGAAATACATCGAGAGCAACCTCTATCTGCCCACCCACAAGCGCCGCAATGCCGTCTTCCTCGAGCAGATGGTGTTCAGCCTGGCGGCAGGCTTGTCGATGGTCTTCGCCACCGTCATCTCGTTTGCCTTCCAACAAACCTATGGCAATTTCACTCTTCCGTTCTTCATCGCCCTGGTTATCAGCTACATGTTCAAAGACCGCATCAAGGAACTGGTGCGTATCTACTTTGCCAACCGACTGAGCAGCCGGCTCTTCGACTACAAAATAGGCATCCGCGTGGGATTTCTCAACGTGGGCTGGTGCAAAGAGGGCTTCGACTTCGTGGCTCCCGAGAAGATTTCCCCGCTCGTACGCAAGATCCGCAACCGCAAGTCTCCACTGGTCATCGGCCGCGGCGTAGAGGAACAGGTCATCCAATACCGTAAGCGCATCCACCTGAACCACAAAGCCATCAGCCGTCTGTCGCCCTATCCACTGAGCGGCATCAACGACATCGTGAGATACAACATTTCGGAGTTTATGCGCAAAATGGACAACAACCACGTGCCACTATGCGCCAACAAAGGAAATGGCGAATATGTGATGACTGAGGGCAGAAAAGTCTACTACCTGAACTTCATCATCCAATTCAAATACGAGAAGACCACCCGTTTCCGCCGCTATCGCGTCTGCATCAGCAGAAAGGGCATTCAAAGCATCAAAGAAATAAAATGAACAAGAAACTCATCATCCTCGCTCTCGCCGCCTTCTCATTGACGGCATGCGAAAACAACAACTCGGTCAACATACTGGTATCCAACACCTATACCGAGCCTCAACGCAACAAAACTGTTACGGTTGGGCTCGACGAAGTGCATCAATGGCTGGGCACCACCAATGCCGATACACTCATCCTGCTCGACGAGAGAAACCAGCCTCTGCCATACAACTACGACGCCAGCCGCTCGTCCATCCGTTTCACCGTCCCCGTCATTCAAGGACGCTCGCAGAAGAACTACACCCTCAACAAGTCGGCTACCCGTCTGCGCCAGAACATCCTGGCATTCAGGCGGAAGAGCATCGAGGTGGAGCTCAAATGAGCGAAGCGTGCTCTGCCACCACCTTCTCCGCCAAGGCGAGGGTGTCGAGCTTTCCTACGTCGATTAACTCAAGGTCTGTCTTCTGGTAGCCTTTAAATGTCAGCTCGGAGCACCATTTCAGATAGAAGTCGATAATCCCGAAACGCTCAGGCATCATGTTGAAATACGCTGACAACGCCGGCGAGACCACATGAATGCCGCTGAAGGCCAGGCTTCGGCCCTCACGCCCTTTCACCTCACCCGTCTCCACATTCTTCCAGCCCGTCAACCGCATGTCATCATCGAACTGCAGATAGCGCTTGGTAGTCCGCTCGCTCACCAGGAGCGTGGCAGGATTGTTCTGGGCACTCTCATAGAAAGCGGCCAGATTCACATTGCTCAGGATATCCACATTATGAATCAACACGGGACTGTCTGGCTCGAACAAAGGCAGTGCCTTCTTGATGCCGCCACCTGTTTCCAGCAGCATGGCCGTCTCGTCGCTGATGCGGATGTCCAATCCGAAACGGTTGTTTTGCTCCACATAGTCAACAATCTGCTGAGCAAAATGGTGCACGTTCACCACGATTCGCTCAAAGCCGGCAGCCTTGAGCCTCATCACCACATGCCATAACAACGGATGACCGCCCACGGGCACAAGGGCCTTGGGCATCTTATCGGTTAATGGTTTCAGCCGGGTGCCAAGCCCTGCTGCAAATATCATAGCTTGTCTCATTTCTCTGAAGGTAACAATTCTGTTTTTATCGTGAGCGTTTCAGTTTTGTAAAGATGACCATCTTTTTGTGTTAATCAACTTGTAAAGTAATAGCCATCAATCCCACCACCACATCGTTTGAGAGGGTGTGAAGGCTGAGCGACTTCAGTTTTTTCTTCTTATCGAGCGGCATGCACAGCAATTGTGCGGCGCCACCCGGAATCTCGCGCCCGTAAACACCCTGTATGTTCAGGGCCTCGCCCAGATTGCGGCTCACCGTGCCAGTGCCCAGACTGACGCGGTAGGGACGAGGTTGGACGGTGCGGAACTGCCGTTGGTCTACATAATAGTCTTGCTCTATGGGACACCAGTTGTCGGGGTTGCGCAAACGCAACGTGTCAGAAGAACCGTCTTTGTAGCTGACCACCACCAAGGCATTGTCAATGCGGCTCTGCATGTGGTTGGTCGAACCGGCCATCAGCAGACAGGCACACGAGGCACTGCCCTGAAGAGGCACCGTCACCTCATCGGGATAGTTGTCCCACAACGAGGTGTAGATGATGTTTCTGCCTGTCTTGGGCGTGCGGAATGGAACGCCAGCCACTACAAACTCATCTTTGGTAATCAACGTACGGAACACCGAGTCGTCAATCTCAGGCGTATACTTAGGATGGCACCACTCTCCCACTCCCTGCACGGGTATCTGCAAGGTGGTTGTCTGTGGGCGGGGCGACACGTATTGGTTCTTGAAGATATCGGTGACATGAGCGTTCAAGTATGGTGTGAGGTCTATTGTCTTCATCTTTCCAGAGGGCTGTGGCTCCAGCAGACCCATCGATGCTGCACTTGCAGTAGAGCTCTCCACACCCGCAACACCCTTCACCGTATCTGTCTCAACACTTTTCTTTTCTGCCTCAACGACATCGAACTCAAAGACTTGATGTTCCTCGTTTGTGCCCACCATGTCGCGATAGTTGCCTTGCGACAAATTCTGACGCACAACGATCTGTAGGGGCTGGCGAAAATGCTGTGTAATCTCCATGCGCACCTTGTCCTCCTTGCGTTTGTATGTATATTCTATATAAGGTGTCTTCAGCGCAACAGAGTCCCACTCTGAAGGAAAGCCGGGTCTAACGACACACTTGCCCTCCAACGCATGAGGCACAACACCGAAGAGGCCCTGGAGAATGGTGCGCGACGAGATGCCCACCACATCGCCAAAATCGCGATAGCATTCTCCTCGTGCCGCATCATAATAACTCAGCTGCCCGAAGTTTCCCGGTGAACGGCCATAATACATATTGTCTAAGATGTTAGCCTTCATCAGCCGGAAACCCTCATCGTTGCGTCCCGCCTCGAAATAGGCCAGCGCCGTATGCATCACTTCCGCCCCCGCCACATTGTTGATGCTCCATGCATAAGGCATCCAGTTGCTGGTCGAGATGGTCTGCAGCCCGCTGTCTCCTACGTCAATATGTGGGATATGATGGTCTATGTAACGCGTGGCCTCATAGGCTTGAAGCGGTGTGCATGCCCCACAGTCGATGGGCGTATATACCGACCATACAGCAGGGCTCTCGTGCATTCGTTTCAAGCCCATACCATCCTGATACTCAGCCCATACGCCACGATGATTCAACCAAAGTCTGCTATTCATAGCCTTTAAAATCTCATCTGCTTCCTGCCGATAAAGAGTGGCATCCTCGCCAATGAGTTCAGCTATCCGTGCGGCCAGCCGGTTACCCCTGTAATTGTAGGCCGATGAATGGGTGACGGCTCCACCATTATAATATAATGCGTCGGAAGCCCAGATACAGCAATAGGCATCATAGAGATGGTCGCCGTCGGCATCGTAGTTGCGTTTTTCCCAAGCCAGATGGCGCTGGAGCAATGGCCACATCTTGCGCATGTACACTGTGTCGGCATCATACTCGAAGTGCCACAGCAGCTCGTCCACATAGTTCAGGTTCATGTCGTAGTGGTGCATCTGGTTATTACGGTGAGGGTTGCGGCAGATATATCCGTCAGAGTACATCTGTGTGCCCCACCTTTTCTCTGCCCTTGCCATGTTCATCTCAACGTCTTGCGCAGGATGCGGAATCGTTGGCGGAACGCTACACACCTGACTTTCCGCATAAGCGTTGAAATGCAGGCGGGCACGCTCATGCCACCCCAGCACATCACTGGCATAAGCCGCTCTCCAGCCAGCCAACGGCATGCGCCAGCAAACGGCTCCATGCAGGAACGTCTCTCCGTCCCAGATACCATCGGCTGCGGCCATCAGCGCGCCGTCCAGTGTATTGATAAAAGCATCAGGTGTTTGGAAACTGATAGTGGGCAGCTGAGCCCAATGCGTTTGTAGTCTTACGAAATCGAAGTCGGGCGCCACATGCAGACTGTCGGTGCCTTCCAACAACAAACATACTGTTTGCCCTGCTTTTCTTTCGGATGCCGACAAAGGCTGTCGTTTAAATACCGACAAGGCCTGGGTTGCTGGCGGCAGATTGCCCAACTCAACATCCACCCTTCCACAGTCACCGTCTGGAGCAGGATCAAAACAATCGGGAGCATCAACGCCCAAGTCGCCACTGCGCTGCATCTTCGGACGGAGCACCGTACTCACAACGGCTCTCACCTTCACAACACCATCAAAACCTGTTGTTTGAAAGCGAAAGGCTGCTCCCTCTTTGTCGTGCATAGCAGCAACCTCTATTCTAAGTTGGCCTGCTCCCCACCGCTGGTCTTTCAGCTCATACCATCGCTGGCCACACTGGTATGACGCAAGACAATAGTCAGTAGAATCTAGCCGGACTGTAGCATCCTTGTAATCCACATAGAAACGTACATTCCGACAGTTACCTTTCTTGTAAACGGCAAAGATGGGACGGTCGCTAGTCTCAAGGCGCCACTCCGTATAACCGCCATAAAGAGCACGCGTATATCGGTTTGTCCCATTCACGCAAACAAATGCTTTTCCCTCTGGCCGATAGAACATCTCTCTCCTGCCGTCACGCTGCCCGTCGTTAAACGAACCTGTAGCGGCCATGTCGCTCACCTTTTTCTGCGCCATCAGCAGTGAGCCGCACATCAGGAAACCGAGAAAGATCACAAGTCTACGCTGCATCTATCAGTATCATTCGCTTTGAAAATACATGTTACACGAACACTCTCACGCCCCTGCCCCTAGAACACAAAGCCAAGATTGATGAAAAAGTCGGGCTTCTTGTTCAGGTTGCAATAGCTCAGCGTAGCGCCCAGCGGTCCGAACATCGTGTTGTAGAAATAGCCCACCGAGCCTCCGAGCATGGTGCTGTGATCAAGTAGATCTTTTATCTCGTCGGCATTCTGTCCGGCAGCGACCTTGAGCAAGATGATATTGTTCTGCGTCAGGTTGATTTGTCCTTTCAACTGAGCGGCCACGAACTTGTCCCACGCCTGTTCCACATGTCCGATACCAACGAAGGGCTGCTGCTGTTCAACGTAATGCCCGAACCATTCACCTCCGATGATGTTGCTGACGATGAATGGTGGGTTCTCACCGAAGAGCATGCGGCCGTAGAGCATTGGCTGCAGCGTAAAGTGCTTGCCCATACCAAACGACATGCGCCACATGGCACTATACTCGCGGATGCCGGTATGGTCTTTCATCTTGACAAAATTGTCGGTAATGTATGAGTAGCGCGCAAAGAACCGGGCGCCCCTTCTCGGGAAGAACCATTCATCCTCGCTGTTGTAGTTTACTTGCCCTATATAAGAAATGGTGTGCATGTTATCGGGCAGGTTGCGCTGGTGTTCAGGCAGCTGGTCCATCAGCAGGTTACGGAAATCATAGAAGTTCCACTCAGCAGCAATGCTGATGTCGAAGTTACGCACGTTGAACTTGAAGGGAGCCAGCTGCACCGTATGCTGATTATAAGTAAGGTTGTAGCTCTTGTCGCCAAACTCGTAGATATTGATATCGTTGTGGCGGAACACGTACGAAGCTGTCGGACGGTGGAAGTTAACGGGGTGGAAAGCCCAGTCGGCACGGGCCATAATGCGCTTACCCAGGCGCAGCGTGAAGTCGAGCTCCATGGGTTGTTTGGTGTGCAGAGGGATGGAGGCATTGGTTTGGAGCGCCACCATCTCTTCGTTGTCGAACCTCACACCGACACCCACCTGGTTTGTTTTCTTCTCTCCAGCCGTGAAGATGACCTTGGCTGCTTTTGAGCCGTCTGCCAGCGTCGCACCGTTATCCTCTATTCTGAAGCCGGCTGTCTTGTAGAAGAGATCGAGGCGCATAGATGTAGTAATCAGGTCGGCACGGTTGTTGTCGATACTGTCACCCTCTCTCAAACGGAACTTCCGGCGAATGAATGTCTCGTCGCTCTCGGTCATATTGACAAAGCGCAGTTCGCCTATCTTGTGGCGCTCGACTTGCACCAGTGGTTTACGGTTGATGAGGATGCGTGTCCTCTGACCAGGCTTAATACCGAGTTTTTCTCTCAGCGCCACCAGCTCGTCCCAGTGCTGCATGGCCGTTTCCTCGCCTCTCCTGATGAGCGTGTCGATGGCAGCGGCATTGAACGAAGCCGTGCCATATCCCGTGGTGTTCACCCGGATAGGAATGTCGGTGATGGCAACGTTGTCTTCATATTTGTTTTTACAGTTCACGTCTACAATCTGCGAGATGACAGCCCCGGTAGAGACAATCTCGTCGGCAGTTTTTCCCTTGCCCTGCAACGTCACTCCGATGATATAGTCGGCTCCCATCTCACGTGCAATATCAGCCGGATAGTTATTGCGCAATCCGCCGTCGACCAGCAACATATCGCCCATTCTGACCGGCGAGAACGCACCAGGAATAGACATACTGGCTCTCATGGCAACGCTGAGCACTCCACTGTGGAATACATACTCAGTGTTGTCGATGATGTTGGTGGCCACGCAGGCGAAGGGAATAGGCAGACGGCTGAAGTCGATAGAGTCATTGTAGGGTTTCGTCAGCGCATTGAACAGCGTGTTGATGTTCTTTCCGAAGATAATACCACCGCCCACGTCTGAAGTTTTTTTCCCAAGGTTCAGGCTCAATGTGATGACATAGGTGTTCTGTTTCTCGCGCTCGTGCAGACTCTGATGGCTCAGGTCGTCTTTGTCGGAGAGCACGTAGGTCCAGTCTTGCGCCCTGACGATAGAGTCCAGTTTCTCGGCGCGGTTGCCACATGCATACAGACCTCCGATGATACTGCCCATGCTGGTGCCAGTGATGATGTCAATGGGTATTCCAGCCCGCTCGAGCACTTTCAGCACCCCAATATGAGCCATACCCTTTGCTCCGCCACCGCTGAGCACGACAGCCACTTTTTTTCTTCCACTCTTCTCCTGTCCCATAGTGGTCTGCGACAAGCAGAGGCACATGGCCATGATCATCAATATCTGTTTCATTTCTCTGAAGGTAATATCTGACTTATGTTTTGCTCGCGATGAACGATGCGAACTTCAATGCCGAATTTCTCATGTATATGCTCAGCCAGATGCTGGGCACTATACACCGAGCGATGCTGCCCTCCAGTACATCCGAACGAGAACATGAGCGAGGTAAAGCCACGCTGGATATAGCGGGCCACATGGGCGTCTGCCAGCCGGTAGACACTCTCGAGGAAGGTGAGTATCTCACCATCGTCCTCCAGAAAGCGGATGACGGGCTCGTCGAGTCCTGTGAGTTGCTTGTATGGCTCGTAGCGCCCGGGGTTGTGCGTCGAGCGGCAGTCGAACACATAGCCACCTCCGTTACCACTCTCGTCGTCGGGGATGCCCTTGCGATAAGAGAAGCTAAACACGCGCACCACCAACGGACCGCGGTTGTCGTATTTCGAGAAGGTGGCCGGACCATCCAGCGGATGTGCCCGGTAGGGATTGTTGTCGGTCGTCTTAAACCCGTCTGCACGCTGCACCACGGGTTGTACCTCCTTCTCAAAACGAGGCAGGTCGCACAGCCGGCGCAACACATCGGTAAGGTAGGGATACTGTCTGAGAAGCTGTGTCGTGAGTGGCGATGGGGCAGTCATGTCCATACCCAACAGCTCGCGCAGATTCTGAATGGCAGGGGGAATAGAGTCAATGAAATGCTTCTTGCGCTCGAAATAGCCCCTGAAGCCATAGGCTCCGAGCACTTGCAGCGTGCGGAAAAGCACAAACAGACTGAGCCGCTCAACGAAATGGCGCTTCGAAGGCACCTCAGTATAATCTTTCAGCGCATTATAATACTCGTAGATAAGTTCACGGCGCAGTTTGTTCGAATACTTGGCCGAAGCCTGCCACAGAAACGATGCCAGGTCGTAGTAATAAGGACCTTTGCGCCCGCCCTGGTAGTCGATGAAATAGGGTTGCTGCTGACCGTCTTCGCCAACGAGCATGATGTTGCGGGCCTGGAAGTCACGGTAGAGAAACGAGTCGCTCTTCTCCGTCACGAGATCCTTGGCCAGCAGCCGGAAATTAGCCTCGAGCTTCAGTTCGTGGAAGTCTAGTTCGGTGGCCTTCAGGAAACAATACTTGAAGTAGTTAAGGTCGAAGAGCACGCTGTCCTCATCGAACTCGGGCTGCGGATAACACTGCTGCCAGTCGAGTCCCCGTGCACCGCGCATCTGTATGTTTGGCAGCTCGCGGATGGTACGTCTCAGCAGTTCCTGCTCCTTCACATTGTAGCGTCCTCCTGCATCGCGTCCGCCCTTCACAGCGTCGAACAGCGACACGTTTCCCAGGTCGCTCTGCAGGTAGCGCAGCTCGTCGGAGCTCACGGCTAGAATAGCAGGCACAGGCAACTGGCGCTGGGTGAAATGGCGTGTCAGGTAGACAAACGCATGATTCTCGTCGCGACTGGTACCTACAACGCCAATCACGCTGTTCCCCTCCGCGTCGGTCATGCGGTAGTAAAGGCGGTTACTGCCGGCACCGGGCAATTGCTCCACCTGGCGGGGTGCCTCGCCCTTCCATTGTGCATACAAGGCTTCCAGCTGCTTCATGAATCACCCTCCTTCTTCTGTCGTTCCTCCTCCTGCAGACGTTCCTGTTGCTTCTGGCGCTCCTCTTCTTCCTTAGCTTTTTTCAAGACAAAATCATAGGCAACAAAGAGCAGCAGCATGATGCCGATAGTCATGAGATACGACTCGGTGATATAGAACAGTCCGCCAATGATGATGATAAACGAAACAACGAGTTTCCAGTTGATTTTTGCTTCCATGCTGCAAATATAGTTAAAAATCGGCAATTACAAGCCGGCAACTTGAAAAATGTGGACTATCAATACACAAAAAAAATCGGATGTCATCGCGACAACCGATTTTCAAAAAACAAACTACTTAAAAACTAATCTACTAAAACAAATCAAAAAAATATCAAATGTCGGACTCACTCCGATACTTTCTTTTCGGGTGCAAATTTAGACACTTTCATATAATTACCAAAATAATTTGACGAAAAATTTGCAATGTGATGTTAAAAAACCGAAAAAGGGGGATAAATCTTGCAATCCATCCCTCTTTTCCGGTATCATATCGGCATGCACATGAGCAAGATAATGCAAATGGCACATTGCCGATTTTCAATTATCAATTATACATTGTCCATCGCCCACGGCTTACATCATGCCGCCCATTCCTGGTGCGCCACCCATAGGCATGGCGGGGTGCTCCTCGGGTTTGTCGACGATGAGGCACTCTGTGGTCAGGAACATGCCGGCGATAGAGGCAGCATTCTCCAAAGCCACACGGGCTACCTTAGCAGGGTCGATGACACCAGCCTCACGCAGATCCTCGTAAACATCGGTGCGGGCATTGTAACCGAAGTCGCCCTCGCCCTCGCGCACCTTCTGTACGACGACGGCACCCTCGGCACCGCCATTGAAGGCAATCTGGCGCAGCGGCTCCTCGATGGCACGCTCAACGATGTTAATACCAGTCTGCTCGTCGGCATTGTCGCCCTTAAGACCTTTCAGCACGTCGATGGCACGGATGTAGGTTGTTCCGCCACCAGCCACAACACCTTCCTCGATGGCAGCGCGAGTGGCACAGAGAGCGTCGTCCACACGGTCTTTCTTCTCCTTCATCTCCACCTCGCTGTTGGCACCCACGTAGAGCACGGCCACACCGCCTGCCAATTTGGCCAGACGCTCCTGCAGCTTTTCCTTGTCGTAAGAGCTGGTGGTAGTGGCAATCTCGTTCTTGATAGCAGCCACACGGTCGGCAATGAGCTGCTTGTCACCGGCACCATTCACGATGGTCGTGTTATCCTTCGTCACAACCACCTTGTCGCAGGTTCCCAGCATGTCGAGCGTAGCCTGCTCGAGCTTCAGGCCCTTCTCCTCGCTGATCACCAGACCGCCAGTCAGCACGGCGATATCCTCGAGCATAGCCTTACGACGGTCGCCGAAGCCAGGAGCCTTCACGGCACAAATCTTCAGACCGCCACGCAGACGGTTCACCACGAGCGTGGTCAGCGCCTCAGAGTCAACATCCTCAGCAATCACGAGCATCGGACGACCGCTCTCAGCTGCCGGCTGCAGAACGGGCAGGAAATCCTTCAGGTTAGAGATCTTCTTATCATAAATAAGGATATATGGGTTCTCCATCACACACTCCATTTTCTCTGAGTCGGTAATGAAGTAAGCACTTAGGTAACCACGGTCGAACTGCATACCCTCGACAACACCGATATGAGTGTCGCGGCTCTTCGACTCCTCGATGGTGATGACACCGTCTTTCGACACCTTGCGCATAGCCTCAGCCAGCAACTCACCAATCTCCTTGTCGTTGTTGGCACTGACGGTAGCCACCTGCTCAATCTTATCGTAGTTGTCGCCCACTTGCTCGGCATTCTTGGCAATGAAGTCAGTAACACACTTCACGGCCTTGTCGATACCACGCTTCAGGTCCATGGGGTTGGCACCGGCAGTTACATTCTTCAGACCCTCGCTCACGATGGCCTGTGCCAGAATGGTAGCAGTGGTCGTACCGTCACCGGCATCGTCGCCAGTCTTAGAAGCCACGCTCTTCACCAGCTGGGCACCGGTATTCTCGAAGTGGTCCTCCAACTCAATCTCCTTGGCAACTGTTACGCCGTCCTTCGTAATCTGCGGAGCACCGAATTTCTTCTCAATCACCACGTTACGTCCTTTCGGGCCAAGTGTTACTTTCACTGCGTTAGCCAACTTGTCGACACCGTTCTTCAACAGGTCGCGGGCATCCATGTTATATTTTATTTCTTTAGCCATAATACTATTTGTTTATTCTTGTTTTACTTCTCAATTACTGCCAGCACATCACTCTGACGCATCATCAGATACTTCGTGCCCTCAAACTCGAGCTCAGTGCCGCTGTACTTGCCATAAAGCACCTCATCGCCCTCTTTCAGAATCATCTCCTCGTCTTTTGTACCATTGCCAGCGGCAACAATTGTTCCGTGCAAAGGTTTCTCTTTTGCGGTATCAGGAATGATGATACCACCGATTTTCTCTTCTGCCGGTGCCGGTAATACCAACACGCGGTCTGCTAATGGTTTGATGTTCATAATTCTTTGTTTTTTGTTATTTATATTATGTTTTTTTGTTCTGCCCACTGTCATGCGAAAAGCATGCCAAAAGCATCAGGTATGACAAAGTGTCACACTCGCTCCTTGGAACAATATACACTTTTGTTAGGTTGGCAAGTTGGTTTAAGTGATAAGGGAAAAGGATGATTACCTTTGGCAGAGCAGCCCTCCAGACTGCCCGGAACGCTCTCGGCAACTGCAGAGCAGCCCTCTGTACGATGTGGAAAGTGACATAATAATATAAAGCCCCCCTCCAGCTCACATAGAGGGAGGGGGTGTTATCTCTCAAGCAGGAAGACTATTTTCCTTTACTCAAAATGCTCAGAATACTCAGAACACTCAGAATACTCCTAACACTCAGAATAATCAGAACACTCAGAATACTCCTAACTCCTCTTAGTTTCCATCAGGCTTTTTCACCTCCATAGCGGGGGCTGGATACCAATGCCAGGCGTTGAAGTCGTCGGGATGGCTAGGGTCGAAGTCGCGCCAATCGTCACGCAAGGCCTTAAGCATGGGCAGCTGGTGCTGCTTCATACCCATGACCACCATCTTGGCCACCTCGTAGGCTCCGTAGGGGTTGAAATGGGTGTTGTCGGCCAATGGCTTGTCCTGTCCCTTGAAAGTGTTGGCAGGATAGTGGACGAGCGCCCGTTTGCTGTTTTCGAAGCCGAGGGTCTCAAAGAAAACGCGCGTCATTTGGTTGAGGTCGATGAGGGGCACTTGCTCGCGCTCTGCCACCATGCGCATGGCAGCGGGGAAATCGCCGTGGGTGGGCACCATGCGCTGCTGGGCGTCGTCGAAACGGCGGCGAGTGGTTGGTGTGAGAAGGACAATGTGGCCGCCACGCTCTCTGACACGGTCGATGAAGATTTTCAAGTTGTAGACGTAGTGGTACCAGGCTCCGTCGCCGGGGCGGTGCTCTTTCTCGTCGTTGTGTCCAAACTCACAGAAGACATAGTCACCAGCCTTCATCATCGAGAGTATTTTGTCGAGGCGGTTGCTGGCCAAGAAAGTACGGGCGGTGAGTCCGCTCTCGGCATGGTTGGAAATGGCTACACGCTCGTCAAACCACCTGGGTATCATCTGTCCCCAGCTGGCCCACGGCTCGTTGTTCTGGTCGACAACAGTTGAGTTTCCACAAAGGAAGACGGTGAGTGCCGTGGTGTCGGGTTCGATGCTAATGCTCCTGACGGCGGGTGCCGCGCCATTGAACTCGAGGGTGAGCGAGTCATCCCAGTTTAGATAATCTTTCTCGCGCTCTTTGATTTTCACGACGGTACGGTCATCAATACGTGGTGAACGCTTGTTGACGATAAAGGTACGGGTAGCATACTTTCCTTTCTTCGTGGCCACTTCCTCGACAAACAGGCGGCGACTCTCGGCACGAACAACGGTACAGGCAGCCCGTCGACGGGCTCCCAGGGTAACGGTCACCTTATAGTTGCCGTCGGGCACAGCCACCGAATAGTAGAAGGGACGGTCGCTCACCTTGTTCAGCTCTACGGTCTGTGCCTTCAGGGGCGTACTGGCGAGCAGGGAGAGGACAGCCACTGCTGCTGCCTTACAGGAAAAACTTATTTTTCTCATGGTTGTATGTCTTTATTGGTTACATCATCGAAAAGCATCTCCGGGCGCTCGTCAGGACGAAGCAGCTCAAAACGCACGTTGTGCAGGCGCAGACCGTCTACATGGCGGGCATAAAGGCCATAGGCAGGCGTAGGACCGGCCCAGCGGGGCTCAGGATAGTGGGTGCTCTGCTCGCGGTAGGGTTTGTCGACAACCCTGCCCCCGCCGCGGTACTGAATGCGGATATCGCTGAGCGACACGTTCTTGATGGGGTATCCCTGCATGCCGGTGACGATGATGCCTGCCAGCGAATCGCAGTCGTCGGCTATCACATTACTTATATATATATCGCGTGCCGACGACACATCGGTGCGTTCCTTAGGTCCGCGGTTGCGGCAACCCGTAGTGATGTAGATGGGATAATGGTGCACGTGGCTCATCGAGATGTTGGTCACCACGATGTTCTCCATGCGTCCCTGGTCAACCTCCTCGAAAGCCAGTCCGCTGCTCCACATACAGGTGCAATTGGCAATGGTGATGTTGCGGTAGCCACCATTGCTCTCTGTGCCGAGCTTGATGCGGCCACACACCCAGTTCACCTTCTCGGGCACATACGTTCCGTCGAGGAAGGTGCCCAGCTTAAACCCTGTGACGATGCAGTTGGTGATGAGAATATGTTCACAGAACACCGGCCGCTTGAGGGCATACGAGCTCTTCAGCACAATGGCGTCGTCGTTGGGGGTGTTCACCTTGGTGTTGCTCACGGTGAAATACTTGCAGCAGTCGATGTCTATACCGTCACGGTTGGTGTCGATGGTGACATTGTCGATGGTCCCAATGTCGCAGCCAGTGGCAATGATGGCGAAGTGACCGCCACGGAAAATGGTGATATCACGGATAAGCACATTGCGGCACAGCTTGAGGGCAATAGCCTTGTCGCCCGTGCCGATGCTGCCACCCTGCACATTGCCAGCATTCTCGGTGTCATGACGGGTGAGGCCGTCACCGTCGACCATGCCTTGTCCGGTGATGCTCACGTTGTGCTGCCCCTCGGCCCATATCAGACTATTATGAAAATAGGTGTGTCCGCCATCCTGGTACTCTGGCCCGCCAAACACCTCACTCTCGTTGTAGGCCTTCATCGAGGCAGGGGCTGCCAGAATGGTAGCACCTCCCATGAGGTGCAGGTCGACATTACTCTTCAGCCGGATGCTGCCACAGAGATAGGTTCCTACCGGCACGAGCACCTGACCACCGCCGCCCGCCACACAGGCATCGATGGCGCGGTTGATGGCGGTATGGTCGAGCGTCTGTCCGTCGCCCTTGGCACCGTAGTCGCGCACATTATACACTCCAGTGGCTTGCATGGCTGCAAACACCATCCACGCCACACTTAACAAAAAAAATCTTGCTCTCATCATATCACAATTCTCCATTATCAATTATCGATTGCCTTGGGCTTCCAATCTCCATTCGTCTACCACCACATGTTGGTCAAGGGCCTCGATGACGAGCTGATGCTGTCCGGCTGCCAATATGACGGGCAGCGAGCGCAGAGTTTGTCCACACAGCACATTCTCTTTCCAGCGCTCCGAGCGGAAGGGTTCCTTCAGCGAGTAGACCACCGGCTCTGCACCATCGATGCTCACACTGTAGCGCAGGTCACCTTTGTCGTTGGGCTGCGTGGGAATGAGTGCCGTTGTCAGCACTACTGCCCCACCCTCCTGTAGTGAGAAATCGTAGGTCAGACGGCCGCCCTTGGGCAGTTGCACCGCCCTCATGCTATGCCCCAGCATCTGTGTCACCACGGCACCTTCTGTAGCAGTAGTATAGTCGGCTGCCGCACAGTTGAGCATCACGCTGCCACGCACGCTGTCGGGCAACAGACGGGCATTCACATTCTCGAAGACGGGCAACCGGCGTGGTGCAGCGTCCATCAGACCGCGCCACTTGCCGCCAGCCAGCTGGTTGTAACGGACTGTAAGCTGTTGTATCTCGTCGTAGGCACGTGAGCTCTCGGTCTTGTCTGTGGAGAGTATCTTATGCGCCATGGCAGATGCGGCACACACAGGATATATCACGTGGGCAAAGTAGCTATCGGCCCATTCGCCGCGCACCTCATGCCGAGCGTCGGTCACCAAGGTGGCAATGCGCTCGTAGGCCTTCAGGTAGTCGCGGGCCTCGGCAGCAGTCATGCCCACCTGAGTAACGGTAGAGAGACCGCGGTCGTACTTGCGCTTGTCGAGCTCCACCTGTGTCCACCCCATGAACTCGGGGCGGCGGATGCTGCACAGACGATAAAACTCGCGCATGGCGGGGAACACACGCTCTCCCACCCGCTGCCCATACTGCCGGCAGAGCCACTGCCGCAGATGCTGCTCGACGGTCGACGGGCCGACACTGTTAATATCCCAAGCCATGTCGAGAAACAGCTCGAGGTCGTAGGCAGCGACCTTCACATCGTGCACATTGGCAATCCACTCGCGTCGCACACCGTGGTCGTAGGCCTGCCGCATTTCCTCGAAGATGAGTCCCGGCTGGGTGGTGGTCAGCCACAGATAGTCGTGGGGCCGTCCCCAGTAGCTCAGATGGTAGTACACACCGGCACCGCCACTGCGCCGTTGCTGCGCCTCATCGCTCAGGCGCGTCAGATAGCCATAGTTGTCGTCACACCACATGAGCATCACGTCGTCGGGCACGCGTAGTCCGTTCTCAAAAATTTCAAGCACCTCCTTGTAAGGCACAAACACCTGCGGAAAACGGCTCAGCGTGCTGGCGGCAAGCATTGTGCGCTGGTCGTCGATGACCTGCTGCAAGGCGGCAGTCTTCTCGGCCATGGTGCTGACGCCCTCCATCGAGCCGTCGTGAATACCACGCATACCGATGGTGAAGAGATAATTGCCTGTTCCGGTGCTTACCTCGTCGAGGCGTTCTTGCCAGTACTTGCACACGGCATCGCCATTGGTAATATAGTTGAAACGGCCTCGCTCATCGACATCCCACTCGCCCACGTTGTTACGCAGCATGGGTTCACAATGCGACGTGCCAATGACAATGCCACAGCTGTCGGCCATCTCGCGGGCTCCTTCAGTCAGAAAGAAGGCTGTGGTGCCTTCGTGCATGGCAGGCCACAACGTATTGGCACGCAGACGCAACAGCAGTTCGAAAATCTTACGGTAGACGCCCGTCGTGACCTCTGTGGCTATTCTCGTTCCCTGCCTGGAGCTCCTGGCACCCTGCTCCTTGCTCCACACACGTGTCGACCAGTCCTCATCGTTGATGAAGATGCCACGGTAGGCCACGCTCGGCACATGTTCCATGCGGTAATCGCCGGCAATGGTCAGCCGCGACTTCTGCTCAGGAGCCAGGTCGCCCCACCACACCCATGGCGAGACGCCTGCCATGCGCGAGAGCTCCAACAGTCCGTAGGCAGCTCCACGGCCGCTGTGCCCAGCCACACGGATGCGGCCCTTGCTCACCGACAGCGAGAAACCATCGTCGCCACGATTCTCCTCCACCACTTCGATGATGCCCTTGCGCTTCAGCACGGGTTCCATGCCCGTCACTGCCAACATATCGTCACGGAAGAGTTGCATGGCCACATCGAGCACTTTCGAGTGTTGCTTTGGCACAGACACCGAGACAGGCTGACGGCCGTCGAACCATACTAGTTCACCACCGAAGGCCGAAAGACTCAAAACTGCCAGAAGAGAGAACAACAGTCTGTATTTCATAATGGATGAAGTTTGGGGTCTGTTGATTACTCAAACACACACGGCAGCGTCAGCAACTGATACATCAGCGTGCGGGCCATACGCTGTTGGCCTTTGTCGTTGGGGTGCAACTGGTCGATATCGGGCTTGGCGAAATACTGCAGCTGGTTGTCAATCAGCGGGAACAGTCCGCACGAAGCGTTCCAGTCGATGACGGGCACCGCCCAGATGTTGCCGGCTTCTTTTACTGAGTTCACATAGGCGTCGACATACTCGCCGCACTCGTTCTGGTAGCTTTCGTTGGGCTGCCAGTTCTTATCGTTGGCGAAGAAGTTGGCACGGTGAATGGGCGTCAGCAACACAATCTGTTTGTCGGGGAACATGCGTTTGAGCGAGTCTAGTGCAATATTAATGCGGCCGCGGTAAGTCTCTGCCGTCTTGGCCGGCACACGCTGCCGGCGCGTCACCATGGCCTTGGGTTTGTGAATGCCCGCCATCACCTGAGTGGTCCGCTCGTCCCACCACTCGCCGATGGGCACACCGGCATTATAGTCGTTCGTACCTACGAAAATCAAGATGGCATCGAAGTCGGTACCATGCTCCTCACGCAGCTGATTGGCCTGCCGCGGGATATCGTTCCACTGGCGGCCGCTCACTCCGTAGACGTAAGGTGTTATTTGCAACCAGTCTTGCAACCAGCTCCAGTATTTCTTCTTTGCCCCACTGTTGCGGGGGTCGGTGATGGAGTCGCCCAAATAAGCTACGCGCTTCCCTTGCCAGGGATGCTGGAACATTGCCTGCGACCAACCCTCTACGGCCAGCATCAGACAAAGTGTCATCAAAATCGTCTGTTTCTTGTTCATATACAGTAATGGATTCGTTTCTCGTGCAAAAATAGTGGTTTTCAGATTTTCTTCACCTACATTTTTTGTTTTTTATCTAGACTATTTGTCATCCACGCACTTTTTAGAGTGCAAAAAGTAACAGGGGAAACATGTCGGAAGAAGCCTTGTCTGTACGAACTCTCTTGTTGACCATCCTTCTTTCTCTTTGACATAAGTGCCGTCAAAACCTACAAATTTTAAAATTTTTCGATATTTTTCTTATAATTCAGAATTATTATGTACCTTTGCGGGCAATTTTTATTATTTAACTCATTTCAACACATATCTTATGTCTAGAGAACATACAACCTTCGTTGGGTCTAAAATCAAAGGAATCAGAGAGTCAAAGAATATTAGCATCGACGAGATGGCGGCTCGAAGCGGACTGTCAGTCGAACAAATCAACTCCATCGAGAACGACCAGCACCTGCCCTCACTCGGGCCACTGATCAAGGTAGCTCGCGCCTTGGGTGTGAGGCTCGGAACATTTCTCGACGACAACGACGAGCTGGGACCCGTCGTCAGCCGTGCTCAAGACCGGCTGAGCCACAGCATCAGTTTCTCGAACGACACCGCCGACGCCCGGAAGCACATGGAATATCATGCGCTGGCACGACAGAAGACCGGCCGCCACATGGAGCCTTTTATCATCGACATACAACCCTCGGAGGAGAGAACCTTCAAACTCTCGGCACACGAGGGAGAGGAATTCATCTTCGTCATGAGCGGCGAGGTGGAGATTGACTACGGCAAGACCACCTACACACTGGGCGAGGGCGACAGCATCTACTACGACTCCATTGTTGAGCACCATGTACACGGTGCTGCAGGCCAACAAGCCCGCATCCTGGCTGTGGTTTATATCCCATTTTAGTGAGAACACAAGAACTATGCAACAACAGTTATCAGAACGTACACTGGGGCAATGGCTTGAGCATTGGGCCACCGCAACCCCCGACAAAGAATATATCGTATATAGCGACCGTGACCTGCGCTTCACCTATGAACAGTTCAACAGGCGTGTAGACAACCTGGCCAAGGGCCTCATCGCCATCGGCGTGAAGAAGGGTTCCAATGTAGGCATCTGGGCCACCAACGTGCCCGACTGGCTCACCTTCCTCTATGCCACGGCCAAGATCGGCGCCGTACTCGTCACGGTGAACACGAATTACAAACAGAGCGAGCTGGAGTATCTGTGCGAGAACTCCGACATGCACACACTCTGCATCACCGACGGCACATGGGAGTGCGATTATGTTGACATGACCTACAAAATGCTGCCTGAACTGCGGCAATGCGAGCGAGGCCACCTGCAGAGTGAGCGGTTTCCCTGCATGAAGAATGTGGTTTACATCGGTATGGAGAAATACCGAGGCATGTTCAACACCGCCGAGCTGCTGCTCCTGGGAAGTAACATCGACGACGACACGCTCCTCGAGATGAAACGCAACGTCAACTGCCACGACGTTGTCAACATGCAGTACACCAGCGGCACCACAGGCTTCCCCAAGGGAGTCATGCTGACCCACTACAACATCGCCAACGACGGTTACTACACCGGCGAGGCCATGGGATTCACAGCCGCCGACAAACTATGTGTCTGCGTACCCTTGTTCCATTGCTTCGGTGTGGTGCTGGCCACCATGAACTGTCTGACACACGGCTGCACACAGGTAATGGTCGAGAAGTTCGACCCTCTGGTTGTGCTTGCCTCCGTCCACAAGGAACGCTGCACCGCCCTCTATGGCGTGCCCACCATGTTCATTGCCGAACTCAACCACCCCATGTTTTCCATGTTCGACATGTCAAGTCTCCGCACAGGTATCATGGCAGGCAGTCTCTGCCCCATTGAGCTCATGAAACAGGTCAGCGAGAAGATGTATATGACCATCACGTCGGTCTACGGTCTCACCGAGTCGTCACCCGGCATGACACACACTTGTCTGAGCGACACTTTCGAGCAGCGGTGCACCACCGTGGGCCGCGACTATCCGCATGTGGAGGTGAAAGTGCTTGACCCCGACACCGGCGAGGAATGTCCCGTGGGCGTACAGGGTGAGATGTGCTGCCGCGGCTTCAATGTGATGAAAGGCTATTACAAGAATCCCGAGGCCACTGCTGAGGTCATCGATGCCAACGGTTTCCTCCATTCGGGCGATCTGGGTGTAAAGGACGAGCAGGGCTACTACCGTATCACCGGCCGCATCAAAGACATGATTATCCGTGGTGGCGAGAATGTCTACCCGCGTGAGATTGAGGAGTTTCTCTATCACATGCCGGGCGTCAAGGATGTACAGGTGGCTGCCGTCCCCTCGAAAAAATATGGTGAGGAAGTGGGAGCCTTCATCATCCTCAACGATGGCGTGAAGATGCAGCCAGAGGACGTGCGCGAGTTCTGCCGCGGCAAGATAGCCCGTTACAAAACCCCAAAATACGTCTTTTTCGTCGATGAGTTCCCCCTTACCGGCTCAGGTAAGATACAAAAGTTCAAACTGAAGGAACTCAGTCTGAAGCTCTGTGCCGAGCAAGGCATTGAGGTCATCTAAAAGGCAGAAATGTAACAACAAAGGGCAAGGGAAGGTTGACACAGGAGTTACCCCCTTGCCCTTTGTCTTATGTTGTTTTCTTATTTCGTTTTCTCCAGGAACTCCACCTCAACGATGCGTAGTTCATTCTTGGTATCAGTCCCATTTTTAGCCTTAAACATATCGAGTTCACCGGCAGCAGGCTCAGCCACCTCCACGATACCGCCAAAGGCGTCACGGTCCTTACTGGTTCCTTTCAGGCGGATGGTGATCTGGTCTGTACGCACACGGTCGGTGGGCGTGAGATGGATGTAGCCAAGGCTTCGTGGTGTCTCTCCAGTCCAGATAAGCCGCTTGCCTGCATAGATCTCAAGCGGATAGCTGCGCAGGCGCCAGCCGGTAAGTTTCAAACAGATATCATCGACCACAGCCTTGCGAGCCAGGCGGTAGGTAATCCATGCAGTGCTCTTACGGCCGTCGTTGCGCCACTCCGACAGTTCGTTGTCATCGTAGCTAAGCATGGCCTTGTCGGCCTGATGACCTGCAGTGGCGGAAAGGATGGGCACGGCGTTGGCTCGCTGTGTAAAGGAAGGAGTAAGGGGTGTCTCTCCTCGCGAAAGATTGCCCTTAAGAGTAAGCGCGGGTACATCATTTCCACTGACTGGCTGCGTGTGGAGATTGACACTGACAGGAGCTCCAAGGCCATCGGCACTGGCATAAACAATGAGTGCACCAGGATGCGTGGTGCTGCGCACAAGGACACGGTTGACACCACACTCCACGGGCAGGCTGGTGGCAAGCACGTAGTTGTCGGAGGTGTTTTTGACATTGGCGGCATCGAGGAGCGACTTGTCACGTTGCTTCTCTTCCTTCTGGAAGTCTTTGTTATTGCGTGTGGCCAAACCGCCACGCCACTGGCCCTCGCCTGTAAGCGTGAAATGCACCATACGGTCGTCGAGCGGGCAACGGCGCCCTTGCGCGTCGACCACCTCGACTTGGATGATGGCCATGTCGGCACCATCAGCCTTGAAGCCCTCGGGATTCTCAATGGTGGTGAGACGCAGGTGATGAGGCGTTCCGGCTGTCTCTATCTGACAGGTGGAGCCATCGCTGCCTTTGGCCTCAATGGTGCCAGCCTCGAAGTGCACATCCTTAAAGGTGAACAGCCACTTGTAGGACCGCTCGCCCTTGCCCACGCTTCGACCGTTGACAAATAATTCGACATCATCGGCGGTACTAATGACGTAAACGGGCTTCACGGTACCTGCTTCATAGTTCCAGTGGCCAATGATATGGGTGCGAGGCTGCTCGTCGTCGACCCATCCTGTCCACATCACCTGATGGGCATAGAAGGCATCTTTAGGAATGCGCATGGCATCTGTAACGCCGCTGGTGCGATAGTTAGACTCGCCGCGGTGGTGGGTGTTGGTGTCAGAGAAGACTATCTTGACGCCACCCGATGACACTCGGGTGCCCGTGCCAGGACGCTCAAGCCAGTAGTCGTACCACCGACGCACCATTTCGATGGCAAACTCATCCATATTGTGGTTGTACTCGCGGGCAGGCTTTCCACGATATAGAGGTCCTTCACCCTCAGGATGGAAGGGGTAGCTCTGAGCGTCCCAATACTTGCGGAGTCCTTCATCGCGGCAATACTCCATGGCCCACATGGGGTGTTTGTGACTCTTGTTGATGTAGAGCATCTCACCGCCATACTCAGCTTCGTCGATATCCAACATCTCACGCGAGCCAATAGCACGTCCCCCATGCGGATCGTAAGTGTCGCGCAGTTTCTTCATCTCGAGCATATGCTCGCGGCTGATGCTCTCGTTACCGCACTCATAGAAGATGATACTGGGGTTATTGCGATTGTAGATGATAGCATCGCGCATGAGGTCAGTGCGCTGGGTCCAGCGGGGCCCTTCAACATCTTTCTCCGCATCTCCGGCAGGCATGGCCTGCAGGAGTCCCACACGGTCGCACGACTCGATGTCCTGTTTCCAAGGTGTGACATGCATCCAGCGCACAAGGTTGCCTCCCGATTCGACCATGAGCCGGTTGCTATAGTCGCTCATCCAGGCAGGCACACTGATGCCTACTGCCGGCCATTCATTGGAGGTGCGTTGTGCATAGCCATGGATCATCAGACAACGGTCGTTGAGCCAGAACTTCCCCTCCCCAAAGCGTGTCTTACGAAAGCCTGTACGGATGACGACCTCGTCAAAACGGGCAGAGAGGTTCAGAGGAGCAGAGGCCGTCTCATCGTCGGCAAGGTAGGTCTTCACGGTGTAAAGATAGCCATAGCCCCACGACCAGAAGTGCAAGCCATTCAACCGACGGCTGATGCTGACGGTGCGCGTCTCGCCGGGGTGAAGTGTGACACGTTCGCCAGGTATAATCGCACAAATATAATTGTCGGCATTCATCACCTTGGCAAAAAGCCGGAAGGTGCGCTCACGACTATCTTCATTGCGCACCTGCGACTCTACATGAACGACGGCCTCACGCTTCGGGATGTCTATATCTGTAGCATAGACATAGGTTCCGGTCGTGCCAAGGTTACTATAGAGAGGCAGTGTTTGGTACAGTTTATCTGTCGTATGCAACCACACATTCTTGGGGATGCCGCCGTAGTTGGCGTTGAAGTTACGGTCGTTCCATTGATAGCGGCTGTCGTACTGTCTAGAACGGTACTGCCAGCTATTGTCACAGCGTACGGCAATGACATTCTCCCCTTCTTTAATAAAAGGTGTCAGGTCGAAGCCTACAGCCATGACACCATTCTCGCTGAAGCCCAGATGATGGCCGTTGAGGTAGAAGTCAGCACCTTGCCTGACGCCCTCGAACTCGATAAAGCGCTTAGCATCAATATCTGCGTCGACTTGAAAATGCTTGCGATACCAGACGATGGTGTCGGTGAGGTCGACAATGTCGCGGGCGAAGGCTTCGTCTTCGTTGAAGGCATGGGGAAGCGTCACGCGCTGCCATGAATGATCATCGTACTGTGGTTGAGACATGGCGGCATCGTCACCGATATGCAGGAGCCATTGGGCGTTGAAATAAAGACGTTGCCGTTCTACAGCCGCTACATGGAGGGTAAGCATGAGCATCATCCATGTGAGGGCAATCTTGAGATGTTTCATGTGATTAGCTTTTTTATTGTTGATGCATGATAGCTTTTTCTGATGCAAAAGTACAAATAAGATGTAAAGAAAACTAGTAAAATTGTACAAAATATCTGAAAAATATCCAATGAGCGTTTTGGGTGCGCCGAACAACCCTAAAAAAATGCTCTTTCAACTTTAATTTTAGATAATCGGCTTGGCACTTTTCCACTTTTTCGCTATCTTTGCATTCATGGTTAGGTGGTAGACAACGTGTGTGAAGTGCTTAACTTGAAGAAACAAAAATAATATAAATCTATGAAACGAACAATTTTGACATTAATGGTGTTGCTGGTGGGCTTCGTTGCCATGGCACAAACGGCAGACGACGTGATGAGCACGTTGAGAAAGGCCAACAACTATTTCATGACAAAGTACAGCGACCCTACTGTTCCTACCAACGTGAACAAGATCAGGCCCAGTTCGCTGTGGACGCGTGCGGTCTACTACGAAGGACTGATGGCACTCTACGAGATTGATGCCAATCCGGCATACATCGACTATACCGACCGATGGGCAAACTTCCACAAATGGACGCCACGCAACGGTGTGAAGACCAACGATGCCGACGACCAGTGTTGCGGACAGACCTACGTTGACCGTTATGTGCAGGCTGGTGGCGAAGAGAAGATTGCCATGGTGAAGCTGAACCTCGACAACCAGATGAAAGCCCGCAACCCAAAGGCCAACAACGAGCTGTACGGATGGTGGACATGGATTGACGCCATTCAGATGGCCATGCCTCTGTATGCACAGATGTATAAGGTAACGGGCGAACGCAAGTATATCGACCATGCCATGAAGATGTATAACTGGAGCCGTAACACGCTGGCCGGAGGATTGTTCAACCAGAAGGAGGGCCTTTGGTGGAGAGATGCCGACTATGTGGCTCCCTATCAGACGCCCGACGGCAAGAACTGCTATTGGAGCCGTGGTAACGGATGGGTGTATGCTGCCTTGGTGCGTGTGATGAACCAGCTTGACAAGAAAGATAAATACTACAAGCAACTGAAGAAAGACTTCCTGCTCATGAGCAAGGCAATCCTGAACTGCCAGCGCGAGGATGGACTGTGGAACCCGAGCATGGTATCACCGGCCGACTACGGCGGCAAGGAACTGACAGGCACCGCACTCTTCCTCTATGGCATGAGCTGGGGCATTCAGAAGGGCTTCTTGAAAGAAAAAGTATATCGCCCTGCCTGCGACCGGGCATGGAAGGCCATGGTGGACGACTGTGTGCATGCCGACGGATTCTTGGGATGGGTGCAAGGCACTGGCAAGGATCCCTCGGCCGGACAGCCACTCTCTTACACGAAGATTCCCGATTTCGAAGATTACGGCACTGGCTGCTTCCTGCTGGGCGGTGTGGAGTATTATAAGCTTTTAATTAATAATTGATGATTGGCAATGATCGCTGAAATCAATTAAGAATTGACAATTATCGGAGTTGATTGATGATTGGAAAAGCAACGAGCGTCGACAAGCATTTAAAACAAGTCAAAAGAATGAGAATCAACATGACAATCAAGAAATGGGGAAAGGGCATCATGTCCCTTTTCCTTTTTGCGTTTATACCTATTACATCATTCGCACAGCCAGAATGGCCCAAGGTTGCCCAGGAAGCCAAGGCCGGCGCACGCTGGTGGTGGCTGGGCAGTGCCGTTGACAAGGCCAACCTGCAATGGAACATGCAGGAATATGCAAAAGCCGGCATCGGTTCGCTGGAGATCACTCCTATCTACGGAGTACAGGGTAATCAAAAGAATGAGTTGTCGTTTCTGTCTGCCCCGTGGATGGAGGCACTGAAATACTCTGAGGAGGAAGGACGAAAGAACGGCATTGCCATCGACATGAGCACCGGCACAGGATGGCCTTTTGGCGGTCCGAACGTGCCATTAGAGGAAGCTGCCTGCAAAGCAGTGTTCGTTGACACAACACTGACGGGACGCAAGTTCAAGGACATCGATTTGGCAGCACCTGCCAAAGAACAGAAATACGCCAAGCTGCAGAAGGTGATGGCTTTCCCTGTAACGCTCTCCAGTACCTGGACCGACAACGAGGGCATCGACGTGACGGCTTGTATGAACGGCAGCCGACTGACTTGGAAAGCGCCAAAACTGAAAAACGGCACAGGCAACTGGCGCTTCATCGCCTTGTATATCAGCCGCACTCGCCAACAAGTGAAACGCGCTGCCCCAGGCGGACAGGGGTATGTCATCGACCACTTCGACCGTCTAGCCGTAAAGCACTACCTGGAACGTTTCGACTCCGCCTTCAACGCCTCAGGCACACCTTATCCGCACAATTTCTTCAACGACTCGTATGAGGTGTATGGCGCCGACTGGACCCCTACCCTGCTCGACGAGTTCGCACAACGACGCGGTTACCAGCTGGAAAAACGACTCAACTTCCTGCTCGATGGTGAGAGTCAGACACTCTCTGACTACCGTGAGACCCTGGGCGAGATGCTGCTCGAGAATTTCACCGAGCAGTGGACAGCATGGGCTCACAGCCACGGTGTGAAAACCCGCAACCAGGCACACGGCTCGCCCGCCAATCTGATTGATGTATATGCAGCCGTTGACATTCCCGAGATCGAGGGATTCGGACTCTCGGAATTCGGCATCAAAGGACTGCGCCGTGACCCTGGTTTCACAAAGAAGAACGACAGCGATGTATCGATGTTGAAATATGCTGCATCGGCAGCCCACATCACCGGCAAGACGCTCGTAAGCAGCGAGACGTTTACATGGCTGACCGAGCACTTTCGCACCTCGCTCTCACAGATGAAGCCCGACATGGACCTGATGTTCACCTGCGGCGTCAACCACATGTTTTTCCACGGCACTTGCTACTCGCCGAAAGACGACCCATGGCCAGGATGGAAATTCTATGCTAGTGTGGACATGAGCCCCACAAACAGCATCTGGCGTGATGCCCCCTACTTTATGAAGTATATTGAGCGTTGTCAGAGTTTCCTGCAGATGGGGAAACCCGACAACGACTTCCTGGTCTATCTGCCGGTGCGCGACATGTGGCGGCAACAAACGGGCAAGAATCTCCTCATGCAATTCGACATCCATTCGATGGATAAAAAGGCTCCCGAGTTTATTAGAAGCATCCTCGAGATCGACAAAGAGGGCTTCGACTGCGACTATATCAGCGACAAATACCTGATGACGACCACCTACAAGAATGGGATGCTCGAGACTGCCGCCGGCACACGCTACCGCGGACTCATCATCCCTGGCAGTGGCCGTATGCCTGAACAGCTGAAAGCACACCTTGACCAACTGAAGGCACAAGGTGCCCACATCATCTACGGCATCGACACCGCTAAGATGAAAGAGGCCGCAAAACCTGAGCCGATGCGCACAAAAAACGGATTACGCGCTATACGCCGCAGCAACGGATCCGGCCACCACTACTTCATTGCCAATCTGACACCCAATGATGTGTGCGAGATGGTGCCGCTGACGGTTGATTTCAAAGACGCAGCCCTGTTTAATCCGATGACAGGTGAAATATGCAAAGCCGTGACCGAAGGAAAGAGTGTTTTGCTGAATCTGCGTTCGGGCGAATCCATCATCCTGCAAACGTATGACAGGGCTGTCAACTGGAAGCCTGCTCAGCTGATTGCTCCGGCCTCTACGCCCACTCCCAAAACGACGATTGCCCTCTCCACCCCATGGACCCTCAGTTTCACAGATGAGACGCCCAAGGTAGAACAGGCTTTCCAGTTGGACAAAGTGCAGACATGGGAGACGCTTGATGACGAGGCTGCACGAGTGACCATGGGTACAGGTGTCTACACCACCAGCATGAAGCTGAGCAAGGCCGATGCTGCCAAACAATGGGCGATCGACTTAGGTGACGTGCGCGAGAGTGCGCGGGTGTACATCAATGGCACATTCGTAGGTTGTGCCTGGGCAGTGCCTTACGTGCTCGACACAAAGAACACATTGAAAGCCGGCCAAAATGAAATCCGCATCGAGGTGACCAACCTGCCTGCCAATCGCATAGCCGACATGGACCGTAAAGGCATCAAATGGCGTAAGTTCAATGAAATCAACATTGTAGACCTAAACTACAAAAAGACAGGTTATGAGCATTGGGAACCGGTGAAGAGCGGATTGAACACTGAAGTAAAACTGATTGAGAAATAAATAGTTATCATCATGAAGAGAATAATTATAATGCTACTGGCTGTGGCATCGTCCATCGGCTTGACGGCACAGGAGCGACAAGTAATCAACCTCAACTTCGGATGGGAGTTCCGTTTGAACAACGAAGGCGAATGGCGTAAAGTCAACCTACCGCACGACTTTCAGATAGAGCAACCCTGGGTGGCGCCAGCTGCCGACGAGAAGGCTGACAATACCGATGTGGCAGCCAACATCAAGAGCCGTCTCTCCAGCCGCGGTTTCAAGGAGATGGGCAAAGGATACTACCGCTACCAGCTGACACCCTCCGCAGACATGAAGGGCAAACGCATTCTGCTCGACTTCGGCGGTATTATGTACACGGGCGATGTCTTCCTGAACGGGAAACGCATTGGTGGTACCGACTATGGATACGTGGGCTTTGAGATCGACATCACCAACGAGTTGAAATGGGATGCTGCCAACGAACTGGCTGTGGTGGCAGACACCCGCGAGCCCAACAACTCAAGATGGTATACTGGTGGAGGACTATTCCGCGATGTCAAGCTCATCGCCACATCAAAGGATTTGTATTTTGCCCGGCACCCACTTTACATCACCACACGCGAAAACCGTTTTGTCAACATCTCGGCTGAGTTTACCAACTATACCAAAGCCAAGGCTATCGACATGAATGTAAAGGTGATGGCTCCCAACGGACAAGTGGTCTACGAGGGAAAGAGCACCCGTCAGCGCAACATGCCCACACGAACATTGGTGAACCAAGTGCCAGAGATAGAGATTCAGAACCCACAACTGTGGGATACTGAGACGCCCAATCTCTATACCGTAGAGGCCACGCTGTTGCGTGAAGACGGCACCGTGGCCGATGTGGCAAGTGCACGGTTTGGCATCCGCACCATTGAGATGGGTCCCAATTACGGACTGAAACTCAATGGCAAGAAAGTTTTGCTAAAGGGCTATGCCAACCATCACACACTGGGTGCACTTGGAGCAGCGAATTACCCGCGGGCTATCGAAAAACGCCTGCAGTTGATGAAACAGTTCGGCATCAACCATATCCGTACATCTCACAACCCCTACAGCAGAGAGTTTATTGAGCTTTGTGACAAATATGGAATCTTGGTGGTCGATGAACTATATGACAAATGGACACGCCAGCATACCGGCGGACGCGTGGCGTTTGAACAATTATGGCAGTACGACGTGCCCGAATGGGTGAAGCGCGACCGCAACTCGCCATCGGTTGTGCTCTGGAGTCTGGGCAACGAGTTGCAACAAGACCCCAACCAGCCGTTCAACGACTTTGGAGTGACCATGTACAAGCTAATGCGTACCCTGCTCCACCGCTACGACTCTACCCGACTCGTCACAGTAGCCATGCACCCCCGTTATCGCAACTGGGAAACCGACTCGCTACCATGTGAACTGGCAAAAATCACGGATATACAAGCCTATAACTACCGTTATATGTACTTTCCGGGCGATGGACGTCGCTTCCCGTGGATGACATTCTATCAGAGCGAGGCCAGCATCTCGGCCATGGGACCAAACTTCTTCGAGATGGACCTCGACAAGGTGATTGGCTCGGCCTACTGGGGAGCTATCGATTATCTGGGCGAAAGCCAGGGCTGGCCTGCTAAAGGTTGGGCCCAAGGTGTGTTCGACATCTCGCTGGAGCCAAAGCCAAAAGCCTACTTCATGCGCTCCTTCTTTGTTCCCGACGAGCCCATGGTCCATATTGCCGTCATCGACTCGAAAGGCGACATGATGTGGAACGGTGTGCAGACGGGCAACGACGGCATGAGCGACCACTGGAACAGACAACCAGGCAAGAACGTGCAACTCATTACATACACAAATGCCGACGAGGTGGAGCTTCGTCTCAACGGGAAGAGTCTTGGCAGAAAAAAGAATCCCAAGGACGACCCCAAACACCGTAATCAAATCAAGTGGGACGGCATCAAATTTGCAGAGGGGGCTCTGTTGGCCATTGCCTACAACAATGGGAAAGACGTGGCTCACCACCAGATTCAGACAACTAGTAAGGCGGTAAAGCTCAGCGCATTAGCAGACAACATTGAATGGAAGGCTGACGGCATGGACCTCATGCATGTGCGCGTCGAGGCCATAGACAAAAAGGGCTGGCGAGTTCCCATGGCACAAGACAAGTTATTCTTCGAGGTTGAGGGTGACGCACAGATTGTAGCGGTTACCAACGGCGACATTAACTCGGAGGAACTGAACGTGCAGAACCACCGCCGTTTATGGAACGGGTCGGCAATGGTCATCTTACGGGCAGGAAGAAACCCGTCGAAGGTGATTCTTAGGACCAAAGCCAATGGCTTTAAGACGATTACCACAAAACTGGAAACGAAGTAAGTTTTCCTGAATATCACACAAAAAATCTGCACCCTAAAGCTTGACGAACAACGCTTAGGGTGCAGATTTTTGATGGGTATAACCCCAAATATGATGAGGGCGTTTATTTCCCTTTCAGATATCCAGCCAGTTTGCTATTGATATCGCGTAAGCCTTTCGCCACACTCTTCGCGTTGGTCTTGGCACCTAACAGCGATGTATGTGTGTGATCATGCTTGAAATACTTGGAAGCCTTTTCTTTGCTGCCGCATTTCTTATCCAGGAAATCGGCTGTGATATTATGCAGGTCGACAAACTCAACGCCCGTCTCTTCCACCACCTCACGATACCATTTGCCGTAAGAATCGTTACGACGCTCTATCTTTCCACCAGGCCATTCGTTACGTGGCGTCAGGGAGACAAGAATCGGAGTAGCTCCCTTCTCACGTACATCATCAATGAACTTCTTCAGATACCAGCCGAAAGAATAGACCACCACGTAGTCACCCGGACGTATACCGGCTGTCACGGGCAATGTCTTGTCGACCACATTGCCATTGTTCTTCACCGACTCGTTGGTCATCTTGTAAACATGGCAGGTATCCTTGGCGCTGGCAATAGCACCACGAAACTTCGGCTTGTCAATCTCGCCAATGTCATTATGTCCGAACTCTATCAGCACATAATCGCCAGGCTGCAGACTGTTATACACACGGTCCCAGCGTCCCTCCGCGAGATAAGAACGGCAACTACGTCCAGCCTGTGCCACATTCATCACCGTAATCTTCTTCTGGTCGAACACATCGTAGGCCACAGCGCCCCAGCCCCACATGTCGTCCTTGTCTTTGTCTTTGTTTTTTACCGTACTGTCGCCGGTAATCCAAACCACAGGCTTGCCGTCAGAGCGGTCAACCTCGTGACGCGGCAATTCTACGTTCTTCATCATGGCCTGCAGAGGCTTAAGCATGGGGTTACGGCTGTTCCACAATCCCTCAGCAGCCGAGCGAGCGTTCATCTCAGCACCAAATTTGCTTGTGTGGATGTGGTCGCCAAAGAAGTGGTATTTCTCCTTCCACTTGCTGAAGCCATCCAGCTTCTGACCTGAGATTTCGTTTAAGTCAACAAACGGAACCCCCTCTTCAGCAGCCACTTGCATCAGCCACTGTGTGTGAGGCTTGCGCACAATCTTACCCTTCTCGTCGTAAGCATCGCGCGGAGTCAGCGACATCAGGATGGGATAAGCGCCGGCAGCACGAATATCGTCGATGTACTTACGCATATATCCGCCATAGGTATAAACCGTCTCCTGTTTGCCCGTCTCTTTAATGGTCACATTCAGTGTGTCGTTGCCCACACCAGGAATGCTGGCGCGGGCACGTCCGCTGTCGTACGGACCATTGTCGTTATGTCCGATGGATACGATGACACAGTCGCCAGGCTTCAGAGCCTGACGAATAGGCTCCCACAGGTTATTGTAGAATGTACGACTGCTCATGCCCCCCAGGGCTTGGTTTTCCACCGTAATCTTGTTCTCATCGAAATACTGATAGGCAAAGTAGCCCCATCCCCACTGGCCGTTGTTACCGTTGCCCAGAGTGCCATTGCGCATGGTAGAGTTACCAATCAGGAACAACACAGGGTTGTTACCGCGTCTTGAGCTACCAGGAACAGGACGGGCAGTCTGTGCGATCTTCAAGCTGTCGAAAGTATTGTCAACCACCTTGTTAACATCCTCTACACCCTTTCGATTGTTCACCTGAGCCATCGCACTGAGAGTCACAAACAGACATCCCGCCAATACCAAAGATTTCTTTATCATATCCAAAATCATCAACTTTGAACGTTAAACAATGAACTATAATTATTCCACAACCACTTTCATACCTTTGTGAATATACACGCCCTTGGTTGTAGGTTTATCAATACGTACGCCCTGCAATGTGTACCAGGCATCATCCTTCACTGCATCCGTCTCTACAGACTGAATAGCTGTCGCTACACCCTGGAACGAGTCGATATAATCGGGCAGATAGTATCCCAAGTGAGGAGGTTGGTTATAAGCCACATTCTGCCATGCCACACCCATACGGTACACATGGTCGTGCATCAAAGTCGGTACACGATAGGTAGTAGGGGTAATGGTTGAATAGATGCGCAGCGCATCGTCGGTCGAATTGCGGAGTATCAATTCTTCACGCCAGTCACCAAAAATATCAGCCGAGAGACATGGGGTTGCCTTTGTGCCATTATTATACTCACCTACCGTTCCCTGCAGACCAACACCCAGAGTGGATGCTGAGCCATATTTGGTAATACTATTTCCATCCAGTAGCTCGTCTTGTGGATTTTCATCCCAATAGATGCGGAAATTCATTCCTGGATTATCGCTATAAATGTATTTGCCTTTACAGTCGAACGATGCAGTCTGCGTGGCATAGGTAAACTCATAACCGCGGTAATTGGCGTCCCAGTCAGCTGCAAGTCCACGGCCAGTATCACGACTGGATTTTGCACTGCAAATAACCTCACCCGTCTTAGCGTCATGAATGTCGTAGCCGTAGCCTATATTTTCATCATCTGATTCTTTCTCGTAAGGCTCTTCATGTATATCCATTACCTCATAACCGGGTCTGTCTGGGTCGATGTCAGCTAAGTGTATGGCATCACCATGTCCGAAACCAACAGCATAGAGCAGGCTTCCATTATGGTCAATAGTAGCAGAACCGTAGAGTATCTCATCCTTACCATCTCCGTCAACATCGGCAACAGAGATATTATGATTACCGTTACCCCAAGCAGTAAAACTGTATGGGGTGTTTCCTGTATTGCTGCTGTAGGTCTTTGTGGTTTTGTTCCAGTTGGCATCATACACATCCACTTGTGTTTTCGACATGGAGGCATGCAACCATTTATGCTTCAACTCAGTCCCAGTCCAATCTACAGCCCAGAAGTATGACTTGGTATAGTATCCACGGCACATCACTACACTTGGGTTCCTGTTGGGACCATCCAAATAAGCTACACATGCCAAGAAACGATCTGCACGGTTACCGTATGCATCATTCCAGAAATTCTTTTCAGGATATCCACTTGTTTTATTAAATGCTCCAGCTCGGTTAGGGTTATAGAAAATGGTGTGCATCGCAGCACCTGTCTCACCATTAAACACGGTCAAATATTCAGGCCCGTCAAGCACATGTCCTAACCCCTTGTCAACAGTACCTCCATTGCGGTAATCTTTCGTGTTGTCCGCATTCTTAATTTCATCAAGCGTTGCAGCGGCAGTGACATAATTACCCTGCCCGTCCATACTACCTGGTGCAGTCTTGCAAATCATTTCCGCCTTTCCGTCTCCGTCAAAGTCATACACCATAAACTGCGTATAGTGTGCACCCGCGCGGATGTTGACACCCAGATTCAAACGCCACAGTTTAGTACCATCCAATTTGTAGCAGTCAAGAATAACAGGATCGGTCTTGCCTGTGTTTGAATTGTCCTTGGAGTTCGACGGATCCCATTTTAAGAATAACTCATACTGGCCATCTCCATCCACATCGCCCACAGAACAATCATTAGGACTATAGACACCGCCAAGCGTGCCATTGGCAGGTTTCTCCAGTGGAATCTCTAAATAAGGCTTAGTCCAGGGAGTGATGGCCTCCGTTCTTTCCACTTCCACTCCATTCTTCAGTGTCACCAATTGTATTTTCTGCGAGGCAGTACAAGTGACATTAGCAGATGTCGTATTGGTATAGACCTTACCATTGGCATAAAGCTTGCCATCTCTCAGAATCTGGAATGTCGTGTTTGTATCATCAGTCCCCAGAAGTCGCCAACTGAGATAGTAACTGTTTGTAGCAGTTCCTGGCCTCTTGATGAGCACAGCGCCACGGTCCAACTTCTCCATCTGACTGACAGGTGTGTCAGATGGCTTCTGTGCAAAGCCATTCAACACACCTGTCATGCAAGCTAAAACGAATATAACCTTCTTTATCATTCTTAGCATTTTATTTCACATAGAATTTCTTACCATTCTTAATATAAATGCCCTCCTTCAACGGCATTTCCACACGCTTACCATCCAGGGTATAAATCTTGCCGTCGTTCATACCGTTCTTACGGATATTCCGAATGCCTGTCGGCTTCTGATCGGTTACAACCAACTTACTCTCTGGTGTCAGCAACTCTGATGTATCCCAGTAGAGTCCTGCTGGCAGTTCAGGCAGATTAATAGCCGTCGGAGTGCCTTTAACATTCTTAGCCGTCCAGAATTCCAACGTGTCTCCTGCTTCTGGAGTATATCCTAATTCTATAGTAATTTCACCACTCAGATTCAGGTCACCACCAACTGTAAGATACGAGCGAGATGTATTGCCGTTCTTATTGTTATAGGCAATCAGCTGAAGAGTACTGCCCTTATAGAGATTGATAGAACCCGTTGAAGTAATTGCACCATAACGGCGACTCGATGTGGCACTACCAGGCATCAGCTTACCGCCATCCTGTACGGTGAGTGCTGCAATGGTTCCTATGCCCTTTACGACAGCCTCTTTCTCTGCTGTTGCCATTGTAGAGCCGAACAATAAATTACTATTTTTGCTATTAAGTATAATGTCTCCGCCGCGGAAAGTCAGCGTAGAAGCTCCATTGACTGCTTTCGTAAATTCCCATGAGCCAGAACCAACCTTTACAACCTTAGTGTTATTGAATGAACCTGTAAACTTAAAGTCTTCATTCAGACTACCAATGGTAACAGTTCCTGATGTTGACAATGATCCACCACCTGTGAGGTTGCCCAATGAGAACGAGCGCGACTCTGCGTTGACTGTTGAGCCCGATGGAATGTGCATGGTTCCTTTTGGCAAACCATAAGAATTAAACCAACGGAAATCTTGACCGTTTTGGTTGCAGACTAGAGTACCCTCAAACTCACTCCAGTTTCCTTTTAACTCACCGCGGACATATTGCGCATAAACATTCAGAGTGCCTTTGCCATAGAGTCCGCCTGAATACTCACAACGTCCGTCAAGGTATAGGTTACCCACCGAACCTTCAGTTACTTTATAGTTTACAGCATTCTTAGAATAAGAATATGCATTATTCTCATCATAGACAGACACATTGTAGCCATTGAATACGATGGTGTCGGGCACAGACATAATGTTGGCACTCTCCATGATGTTCACAGCACCCTCATCCACATACAATGCCGCGAAGCTATTACCTGTACCAAGAGTGAGCGCACCAGCACCTTTCTTATGTAGTGGGGACTTCACACTACTATTCTGGCGAACCACACCACCCTTCAAAGCCATTGTCGCACTTTGTGGCACTTCCAAGCTACCTCCCTTCGAAGCCATTACGATTTGCTGTGAGGTAACAAGCGAACCACTTGGAACTAGCGTACCACCATTCATGGTAATCTTCTGATTGATACCTCCCAGTGCGCCATAGTCTGCACCTTCAGCATCAGCTAAAGAACTGACGGTGAGTTTACCATCATTCAGCATGATATCACCTGTGAGTTTGTTCACATTCTGTATCTTCACCTCACCCGAGCCATTCTTTGTCAGACTGGCATCTCCGCTAATAGCACCTTCGCCACTCAACGTGTAGCTCTTGCTATTGTCGAATACTACAGCACCCGGATAAACATCTTCATTCACAACGACGTTGGTGTTAGAGGCGGCATCACCGAAGTGAACAATATCTCCTGTGACGAATGAGTTCAACTCGCCGCCCTCCAACTTAAAGTTCTTCGTATTATAGAAATCCCAGATTCCTGCATTTACTCCATCCCACTCTACGTCGACGGCATCGCGCAGGTTTTCAACTACAAAATAGAGTTTTCCACTCTCATACGATAACGATGCTTTCAATCCGTCGGAGCCTTCCAGAACAACATCTTCAATGTTGCCTACAATCTTATTCACCTCTGCCAAAAGATACTTGCCTGCGGGAATGATAGCGCTGCTACCCGAAGCGTGCTGCACAATCTCAACAACAGGACTATTATACTTCGGTCCGTTCTCCCAATCTTTCTTCTCAATCTTCAGTACATTGGCCGTCAGTTTGTCAGCCGTGCCATCACTATACACATCCATCACCAGACGCGAACCGAAATTCATAATCAGCGAGTCGGTCTCTACGGTACCCTGTTTGTCAGCACCACCAGGACGCAGGATAGCTGCATAGTCCATTTGGATGCTCTTGGGGAACTTACCACCGTCGCTGTTCAGCTCGGCAAAGCGGTTCAGCCATACGCGGCTGTTCTGCATGGTTCCATTGAAGTTCAGCACACCTGCCCATACATCGGTGGGTCCACTATAGGTCTGAGTGACATTGGGCAAAGTGAGAGCACCGTCGCCCTGTTTCACCAGTCGCATGCTGCCACCAAAAGCACCACCTGTCAACGTGTGAGTGTAATAATCGTATTCTATTTCTGCATCTTTACCACTCGTACCATCAACATCCGTTCCCTGTACCCAGCTCGGTGCATTATCGAAGAAGATATAGGGTGAAGCGCCGTTGCTTACGCTGACCGTAGCATTGCCCGTCTCGCAAAGCACAACCTGCTGGTCGTTTGTCGAACTGCCAATGCTGCCGCCATTCTTCACCTCGGTACGGTCGGTCATGGTCAGTGCGGGAGGAGCCATGGTGATGCCTTCCACCTCACCTAAGAAATAACTGGTGTGCGGTGTTTGGTTGTAACCACACATCTGCCACACCATGGCATTGCGATATTGTGTGTCGTGCCACAGCGTGTAGTTACGCCATTCTGTTGGAATTGTTGTGGTATAGATACGAATACGGTTGTTAGATGTGCGAGTAATCACTTCCTCACGCCAGTCGCCCAAGACATCACCCTGATAACAAGGAGTTCCCTTGGTGTCGTTGTTGGTCATCGAACCAGTGAGCGTTTCTATGATTCCCTGACCATATTTATAGATACGCACTTCTGTATCTTTGCTACCTGCGTAGTCCTGTGTTTCCTCCAGCAAATCGCCATCCCAGTAAATACGGAAGTTCTGTGTCATAGCAATACCCTCCTTGGCTCTTACGCCACCATAAGTAACCGAGCTGATGGCATTGTCGTCAGTTGATGAGATACCCAGTGCACCAGGGAAATCGTTAGTCACATTGGCCATCAAAGCACGGCCGTCGTCTCTGTTGCCGGTATGCTTATAGTACACTTTACTTGTAGTGGCATCGCGGAAATTATTACCCCAAGTAGGCGCATCCTCCAAACAGGCAAATATTTCCTGGCCGTGAGTGTAGGGGTCAAAGTCGCCACAGTGTTGTGAGTCGCCATGACCATAGCCCGTTGTCGACAGTCCACGGCCATTGTCGTCAATCACCATCGAGCCCCATACAATCTCATCACGTCCGTCCCAGTCTACATCGGCCACACCAAAGTTGTGATAGCCATTGCCATACCAAGGCGAGGTGCTGTTGTTACAGTTCCAACGCCAACGCTCTGAGAGCTGATGGGTATTGGGGTCCACATCCATTGCGATGAACTTATGACGGGTATAGATGCCACGTCCCAGGAAGATGCTGGGCTTGCGGCCATCCAGATAAGGAGCACCAAAGAAATATTTACTCGAACGGTGTCCATAATCGTCACCCCAAGCGCTGGCCGACTCACGGGTCAAGGGATAGTCCATCACCTGATAGGGCTTACCCGTCTCACCATTCATATACACCAAATACTCAGCGCCATCGTGGATAAACCACTGACCGCTGCTCGACGAGGCACGATAGTTCTTCGACTTGTCGCCAATCACCTGCGTCGTACCGTCGGCCATGTGGATGGTAGTACCGTCGGCAGCACGCATCAGGGCCTCAGCCTTTCCGTCCTGGTCCCAGTCGTAGGCCACGATGTTGGTCTCGTTAAACTGGAAGTCACCCAAGTTCGGTCCGCAGTCAATCCACCACAGCTTCTTACCATTCAGTTTGTACACCTCAATGACGTTATACTCACCGTTGGCACCACTGCGAGGATAACCGGCATTGGCATCGGTGCGGTTCCACATCTTGATGATCAGCTCCAGTTCGCCGTCGCCGTCCACATCAGCCATACAGGCATCGTTGGGCTCGAAGGTGCTGGTGAGCGGACTATGGTCGGGCACAATCTCCAGATAGCTCTGTGCCCAAGGAGTAACGGCCTTACACTGAGCCTGTTCCTTACCGCGCACCACGGCACTCACCGTATATTTGCTCGATGTGCTGCCACTGGCATCAGTATAGTTAGAGGTATTCAGCGGCGTAGCATTCAGCTTCGAGCCGTCGCGGTAGATGTTATAAGTCACATCATAATACTCCTCGCCCATGATACGCCAGGAACAGAAGATGCCCGAACCAGTCTTTACAGCTACCAGTCCACGATCCAGCTTATCCATCGTACGCTGGGCGTTAACACTCATTGTCGCCATGACCAGCATGAGCAACATCAAGTAGAATTTTTTCATCATTTTATTTAGTATTTTAGTTATTAGTTTGATATCAATGATATAGACACACTATTCAACGTGCAAAGATACGACAAATTCATGATAATCAGAAAGAAATATTGCGATTTAACCTACATTTTTTGAGAGAGACAAGAAAAACAATCACTATCGTCAATCAACACTGACGCTTTCGATACAGAACAGCTTTCAAACTGAAAGCATATCTTATGAAGAGAAATGGAATGAGGCACTATTCATCAGCTGAAATAGCATCAAAAATGGCTCACTAGAATTGTATAATTTCGAACTGTAAGGTGAACAAAAGAAATTATAAAGATTTTTATGCACTCGCAGAAGAGCTACTATGACTAAAGAAAGACAATAATCTGAAAACTTTTTGATGATGAATTGCACTCCAATTAATGATGAAATGCAATGTAATTAATGCCTAGTTGCACTGTAATTAATGCCTAGTTGCAATGTAATTAATGCCTAATTGCAATGTAATTAATGCCTAATTGCAATGTAATTAATGCCTAATTGCAACAAGTACAAACACTACTCCGCTGTCATTCCACAAAAAACTCCTGCCCACCGATTGGCGGACAGGAGCATTGAGAGATATATAAATTGTCCTATTGAAGATACAATTGATTATTTCACAACGAACTTCTTACCGTTCTGGATATAGATACCCTTCTGGTTGGCATTCTGAACGCGCACACCATTGATGTTGTAGATAGGAGCATTCTGACGAGCATCGTTGACTTCCTGAATAGCAATACCAGTAGCGGGCTTGAAACCTTTGTAAGCAAAGATGCGAGCACTATGGATAGCAGTATCGAAACGATAGAGGCTGTAAGTGGTGTCGTCAGTCTTGCGGATGTCCGTGAAGTGACGGCCAGGACCCTTGTCGTAACGGTCGTAGTTGTTAGTCCGCTTAATCTCAATGAAGTTGGGCTTAGCAGCGTCGTCAGTCACCCACTTTGAGTCAAAGGTCAGCTCCAGATTCTTATAGCTGGTCTGATTCGACATGAGACCTTCCTCTAACAGAATAGCGATGCTTCCACGTGCAGTGTTGGGGATCAGCGGCAGCAACTCATTTGCATAGTTCACACCAGCCTCATCGTTTGTCAGCGTGTAAATTGGAAGATCATAGCTACCATCAGTTCTGTAAACCTTTACAGGGTTCTGTGTAGGCTGTGGAGTGTAAGAAGGATCTTCCTTCATCTTATCCTGCTCTTCCTTGTCATACTTGTTCGATTCCTGCCAGTGACCAGCCCAGTGTGACATATTGCTGTCTGAGAGAGTACCTGCAGTCCATGCTGCATTTCCTGCAAAGTAGCTGTCATCCCAGTTGATATACTGTACGTCCATGGCAATCTCATACTCTACATCGTTATTGATGGTGACAGAGCTGCGCTTGTAGTACTCCTCACCAGCTACAGGAATAGAGTTCACCGTAACGACCAACGTGCCGGCGCCTGTCATTTCGATAGTACCACCATTTGCTACTTCTTGTGGAGCGCCACCATCAATGGTGTATGTAATAGCAGCCGTCACAGGAAGCTGATGCTGAGCATTAGCAGCATCAAATGTAACCAAGAAGCTCTTGCCAAAACCTTCCTTCACAGAGCTAATAGCAACAACAGGCTCTACCAAGGTAATCCAGCCAGCCTCTACAGCAATCTCCACATCAGCCGATCTAGCTTCATTTTTGGTTGTCCATGCCTTCAGAGTGCCAGACTGAGTAGCAGTCAGCATCATGTTACCAGGATTGCCAGCCTCATCTTCTGCATCCCAATAATCAACAGTCTGCTCTTCACCACCAGGAAGAATATAGTGCAGTGTCTCATTCTCAGCAAACACAGCCTTATAAACACGGTCATTACCCTTCACCTGATTCAAGGTTACAACAGGCACATTAGCAACGTCTTCATCAGAGTCCATCGAAATCTGGAGAGACAGACCTACATTGGTCTTACTTGCATAACGGGCACCATAAACCAACAAGCCTCCGGCGCGATTGTCTACTCCTTCAGCAAGTGTATATACACCACTCTTCAATGGAGTTCCACTAATATCGTTGATCTCATAAGAAACTTTCTGGCCCTGCACATAAAGAGTAAGTTTGTACCATGTTCCAGCAGCAACATTGACAAGTTCAGTCTCGTTATTAATATAGAAACCGCAAGTTCCATCGACTGCTGTAGGCCAACCGCCCTCACCAGCTGCATCACCAGTTTGGCACTGGGTAAGCTTAAACAGATAGTCGGGATAAGAAGTAGCTGCGTCACCCCAATAGTTGTTAATGTTATCAGAAGAAGAAGAGCCAATGACAGCTATTTCGTGGTTACGCTGATTATAAGCACCGTCTTTGGTACTATTAGCATTGTTACCAAACTGCTCAAAGTTGAAAGAGAACTCCATCTTGTAACCCGACTCTGGGAGGGTGACACCTTCCCAAGGAGTAGCACCCCAAATAGAATAGAATCGTGTTCCATTAAAATTGTTACCATTTAGAGCGAGATTGAACTGCATGTAGTTACCATCAGGAGTGCTGATAAAATCAATGGCACCATTGCTACGATTGTCGGACCAATTTGCCAAAGATGTTGCTTTGTCCGAATAATTATCCTGATAGATAATCTTCGTATCAGCTTTTGCCGTTAAGCCCATCAAGGCAAACAATGTAAATAAAAGAGTAAATTTTCTCATGTTTTAAACGTTTAAAATTAGTACTATTTGGTTATTTGTTTGTTATTAGCGTTTGATTTCGGTTGTAAAATTACACATTATTTATGAAAGCACATTGGCTTTTATCAAAAATTCATGTGTTTTTATCAAATAAGAGGGCAAGGAGCCTGTTACTCCTTACTCTCTTATTATCATCTCATTACCAACCGGGATTCTGTGTCATGGCCCCACCCGATTTCATAATCTCGGTCTGAGGAATGGGGAACAAATTCCACTTATCCTGCCATCTTCCATCACCACGGGTATAAGATTTCTTACCATATGTGAAAGATTCGATGGTAGTACCGTCCTCAGCATAGACTGGAGTAATCACAGCCCGATGGATGTTCATGAACTTATCGCCATCTTCCTTCCAACGACGGACATCGTAGAAGCGGTGTCCCTCGAAAGCAAGTTCTACACGACGCTCATTCTTATACTTTGCCCAGAACTCATCATTGCTCATACCCGAAGCAAAGGCAGGCATACCCGCACGCTGACGTGTCTTGCTTGCCATCTCACGTGCAGAGTTCTTAAACTCGCCATTAGTTGCATCAGCAGCATTGGCATTGCCCTGAGCCTTAAAATACTGGAACAAAGCCTCGGCATAGTTCAGGTATGCACCACCCAGACGGAAGGTTAACCACACATGGGCAGAGGTGGTAGAATAACCAGAACGAAGAATCTGAGAAGAATTACAGAGTTTCTTCAGATAATAGCCTGTTGGCGTAGCATAAGACGTGCGGGGGCGAGCGTGATAGCCACCCTCAAAAGTCTGCAACTTCGTGTAAGAAGTGTTTGTGATGTCAGTTGGCCAAGCCTCGTCGTTCACGGCAATGGTCATCGCAAAGCGTGGATCACGGTTAGCATAGGGGTTCTGGGGATCATAGCCAGAGCCTTCTTCGTCGATAGCCTTACCATTCTTCATCTCGTAAGCATCTACCAAGTCCTGCGTAGGACAGTTACCACCCTTTCCAGCTGAATAGCCAACAGGGAAGTTGTTGGTCTCAAACGAGTTTGAAGCAGCTAAACGACGACCGAAAAGAACCTCGCTGTAGAAATCTGCAGCAGAATAGAACTCGCCACTACCCCACAATTTATTATAGCTAGAAGCCAATGTACGACCAGAAGCCTGACAGCTGTCTATGAGAGCCTGACTGGCTTTGGCTGCCTTATACCAAAGATTGGCATCACCGCTAGGATTGAACAAAGGACTTGCATGGTAGAGTGCAGCCTGGGCACGCAGCGCCATGACTGAGAACATGCTGGCACGGCCTTTTTCAGGAGAACCATATGCCAAATCTCCCAGATCGGTATAATCTTTCACGATGCTATCCTGGATGGCTGCGCACTCATCATCGATGAACTGGAAGATTTCTTCTGCAGAAGTTCTGGGAAGTGCAGTCTCTTCAGCGCCAGTCAGATTGTGATCCTTGAAAGGCACGGCACCATACTGACGAACCAAGATGTAATAGTAATATGCACGAGCCCAACGAGCCTCATAACGGTAGTTGTTGTACTGGTGTATTTTTTTGGCATAGTTTTGATCCATCTCGAACTCAGGGAATGTCAGGCCCTGCCAGTTGTCTAGTACCTCATTGCAGTAGGTAATACCCTCATAGGCCCTATTCCAAATGTTCTGACGTGAGTTAACGGGACTCCAAGCACCATTGTAGAAATCCTCGATAGCATTACCAGCTGTGCTAAACTCAGACTCATCTGTAGCACTCGAGAGCATGGCCCCACTGTATGTTCCGAAATCGCTGTCAAGGTCGTTGTAGATGATATTCATGAAGCCACCCACATATTCAAAGTTACGGTCAATATAGGCATGGTCGAGACGCAAGTCCTCGTGATAGTCCATTTTGTCGCCACACGAAACAAGCACCAGTCCTGCCATCGCACCGATAAAAAATGTATTTAGTTTCATAATTTTATTCCTATTAGCTGTTATCAATTAAAAAGTTAACGATGCACCAACCTGTACACTGCGGGTAAGCGGCATGACAGCGCCATAAGAAGCAGCATCACACTCGTCGAGGTGGTCGAAAGTTAAGAGATCCACGCCACGCACATAAACTTTCGCCTTTTTGACGAAGCTGACAGACTTCAGGAGTGAGGCTGGAAGATTATAGAACACTTCAACACTGCGCAATTTGAAATAACTGCGGTCAAAGAGATTCAGCGTGTTGGTACGATCGTTGTTGGCATTGCTGCTAGAACTCAGACGTGGGAAGATAGCACTCTCGGTGTTGCCGCGTTCTGCAGACCAACTGTTTTCATAGAGATACTGCGAAAGCGTATTGTTAGCAACAGCTGCACGGAACATACCGTTGGTATTCATCACTCCAGAATAGCGGCCTACGCCCTGCATCACTGCATCGAAACCAAGACCTTTATAGGCCACACCCACATGGAAGGTATAATAAAGCTCCGGGCAAGTGGTGCTGTAGCCGATAGCCAATTGATCGTTAGCATCAATTTTCTGGTCACCATTGACATCCTCGTAGCGAACATCACCAGGACGTACAGACGAGAAAGTATGCTCAGGATAGCCTTGCTGGAGAAGTTCCTCTGATGAAATCAAGCCATCATTGTTCAAGTCATCACTCTTCTGGAAAAAGCCTGCAGCCTTGAAACCAAAAAGTTGATTCAATGGGAGACCTGTACTGACAAGATTCTCGAATGCTTTAGGCTCTTCAGCCTGCTCTTTGATTTCGTTCTTGTTGAGATTGAATGTAGCACCCACATTGAAAGCCCAATCACCTACCATCTTCTGGTAGTCGACAGAAGCCTCGAAGCCATGGCTATTCACCTTACCCAGATTCTCATAAGGAGTGGTCAGACCAAACACTGCTGTATAGCTACCTGCGGTAGATACCCAAATATCTTTACGGTTTTGGATGTAATAGTCTAATGAAAGGTTCAGACCGCCAAACAATGTAGCATCAATACCCACATTATATTTCAGCGCTTTCTCACGGCCAGGATTTACAGTTGCAGCCTGTGCAATAATAGTTCCGGGGAACTGAGTACCATAATCGTAGAACGGATAGGTTGAACCGCCAAACGAGTAGAACTGTTCATAATAGCTTCTTACATTGTCACCAGGCAGAAGATCGTTTTGAATCATACCTGCAGAAGCACGCAGTTTCAGGAAGTTCACCCAAGTAACATCTTTCATAAACTCCTCGTTGTGGATGTTCCATGAAGCAGACAATGTGGGTGAGAAGCCCCATTTTGTACCAGGAGCCAAACGGCTGCTGCCTGAATACACAAGCGCGAGGTCTGCCATATAGCGATTGTCAAAACCATAATGAGTAAACCATGTATAGTTCTGGCGATATACGGTAGTATTGATACCTGTAGCATCACTGTATTCCCAATCCCACTTCAACTGGCTATAAAGCGAATGGTTGCCAAAGGTCTTGTCATAGTTGATGGAGGCATTGAAAATGAATCGGCGTACCCATGCATTGTTGTTAGAGCCATCACCCATGTTTGAGTCTTGACCATCGGTTGTCAGTGTAGCTGCATCCGGTGAAACGATTCCTCCCGTATAGTTAGAAACAGTATAATAACCATAACGATAGGTTCGAGAGTGATCCTCATAAAGATTACTATAAGTATCATATCCCAACTGACCTCTGAAACTCAGTCCTTCGGTGATAGCCGAGAGATCTTGCTCAAGCACTAAGTCAGAGTACAAAGCGCGCTGGTGGTTCTTATAATAAGCGGCACCTGCACTTTGAGCAACAGGGTTATTTGTTGTAAAGGTACCATCACCACCCCACACGTCATCAGTCACTTTTACGGGGAATGCATTTGCAGGAAGCGTATAGACCATATTCCACAGATTGGCCTGGTTGCCTGGCTGCAGCTGCTCGTTGAGCAATCCGAAGATATGCGTGTGGAGCTTGGTCTTCGGGCCAAGGTCTATATCCATGTTGCTACGGAATGTGGCACGTGTATATTTATCCTGGGTAGAATAACCATCGTTGAGGTCAAAGTTGTTGATAAAACCTTTGCTAGTGACCAGATTCACATTGGTAAAATAACGGAAATTCTTGCTACCTCCCTTAAATTCCAGATTAAACTTATTCACATGGCTAATGTCACGGAAAGTCTCATCTACCCAATTTACATTCGGGAAATAAAGCGGATTGCTTCCATCTTTGTACGATTGCAGAACTGCATCACTATAACGGGCTGAGCCACCCTCGTTACGAAATGCTTCGTTTACTGCATTTCCATACGTATAGGCATCGACAAACTTAGGTTTGTTGGTGAGGAAACCAAACGCGTGGTCGTAAGAGAAAGACACCGACTTTGTATTGTACTGGCCATGCTTGGTGGAGATAAGAATTGCACCATTTGCACCCTTATAACCATAGAGGGCCGTTGCGGCTGCATCTTTCAGAATGGTCACATGGTCAACATCCTCAGCTATCACATTCTCAATGGCACGCTCAATGCCATCGACAAGGATGAGAGGTGTACTGCCACTCAGACTCTGCAATCCACGTACATAGAAAGTAGGATTGGCCACATTGAACAGACCTGCTCCCTGAAGGGCTACCAGTCCGTTACCCTGGCCGATGATATTGTTGCCAATATTACTAGAACCGCGATGATTGACATCCTTATTGGTAATGATGCTCACAGCGGCAGACGACTGCTCGCGGGTAAATGTCCGGTTAGCACCAACATCAACCGTCTGCGACTTAAATGCAGTCGAATCTACTATTTCATATTGCGCCATTGCTGGCAGGCAAAGGCCTGCTAGCAAGGTGAGCGCTATGATATTTTTTTTCTTCATAATTCTTTAAATGTTTTTAATCGCTTAATTCTCTATATAATAAAAGAATTACTCCCAACCAGGATTCTGAATGAGACCATAACCCTTGTTGATTTCTGTCTGGGGGAATGGGGAGAGCAGCCATCTGCGGATATCGTTGCTCTGTGGATCCTTACCCCACTGCTCGCGAGCATTACCGTAAAGCTCTACTTTCTTATAAGTAAAGAAACGAGGCTGACGGGATGTCTTGTCATTAAGTTTATCACCATTTGTCCACTGCGTATTACTCTCCACCCACTCTCCTTTCGCATTCTGCTTCAGACGGTGCATTTCAAGACCATGCAGTTGCTTTGTCATCCAATCAGTGCGACGGTAGCGAATCATATCAAACCAACGGATATCTTGCAAACCAAGTTCACAGGCACGCTCACGCAGAATCTCTTCCAAGAGAGCATCCGACTCATAAATCTTGCCTTCGTTGATCTTAGCTGTATAAACGGCATCTGTATAGGGCTTACCACCAAAGACACGCTGACGAAGTGTACCCAGTCCGACACGTGAACGCACGATATCAACCTGCTCACAGGCTTTCTGAATATCGGGGCTAGACTTCTTAAGCAGAGCCTCAGCATACATCAGGTGCATTTCATTCAGAGAGAGATAAACCCATTGTGTTTGATAACGAAGATTATCACCTGCAGATGTTGTTCCATCACCTAGGTAATATTTATTAAATCCATATCCCGTACCAAACATACCTGTTTGAGTACCAATACCAGTCAAAGCATCTGTTCCACCATCCCAGAGCTCCCAAATGTTACCAGACATGGCACCTGTGGTCCAGTCCAAATTCTTCTGCAATCCATTGACAATGACTTCCTCATAAAGACGCGGGTCACGAGTCAGCTGAACATTAATCAATTGCTGAGAAAGAGTGGTTTCGGTACCACGCAGGAACATGCTATTCAGACCACGAGCACTATAGTTGGGCGTTCCCGACGATGTATAAATCAAAGAACCATCTTCATTGTAAACATAACTAGCTGCCTTATCCCAGTCGAAAGGCGTTCCATCTGACCAAGGGAACATTTCCACATATTCCTGCGTAGGCCAATAAAGGTTACGTGATACGCCTGATGTATACCAAGAATGCCAGCAGTAACGACCAGCAGTATAAGCATCATAACCCTGATGGCGAACTGAGTGTAATATTTCTTTTGAAGAACGCAAATAATATCCTTTGCGATAAGCCAAACGATACTGTGGAACTCCGATGCTTCGACCTTCTGCCTTAGTAAGCTCATAATAACCATTTGCAGCTAAATCGTTAAAGAAGTCAACACACGCCTGATAGAAACGATCCCAACGCTCTTGGTATTTTGAAGCATCTGTATACATGATATACGGACGAACTTCTTCAGAAGCACCCTGATAATAGGGCTGACCATCTCTCGGGTTAAAGATTGGAGATGCTGCCATTTGCAGAATTTTAGCCTTTAAGGCACGCGCTCCTGCACGAGTCCAACGACCCGACATGGTTGTAGGATCGGAAGTCACCCAAGGGAAATTAGGCTCCTGGATGGCACTGTCGAGCTGGTTAACCATATAGTCAACGCACTCCTCTACGGTGTTACGTGGGAACGGGTTGGTAGTTTCTGATACATCCAAATCATGGTCAATAACGGGTATTCCGCCATAACGTTGGAAGCAATCCCACAGGCGAGCAACCATAAGGCAGCGAGCCTCGGCCTTCAGACGGGCTTTCTCGGTATTATCAATACCAGGCGTTCCATCTACATTGTTGAGGAAAATATGCGCTGCGCGAACAGCTTGCCATACATGCTCTAGGGTGAATGAGAAAAGAGGACCGTCTAGTCCGTCGGAACGGGTCACATTGGCAGTAAGGTTTCCTGTGTAATATTGTCCATAAACAGCAGCACCATTCCAACCCATGTGCCAACAATCGGTAAGAGCATCGAACTTACCTGCATAAGGATTGGTTGAATGCGGAAGTCGACTATTATTCACATAAGGAAGTCCATAATACTGCTCGGAATAAATACCTACCAAGAACTGTCGCGTATATTCAGCATTGCTAAATACAGTGTCCTTAGTAGCTTCTGCACCAGCAGCCTTATCAAGCGAAGCATTGCCGAATGCTATACTATCTGTACAGGCCGTAAGGCTAGCGCCAACAAGCATCAGTGCAATAGTTCCGTATAATAATCTATTAAGTTTCATTGTTTCGTATTTCTTTTTATTACCTATTTATATATATGTAGGTTAAACCGTTATCAGAAGCTAACATTCAGACCAATCGTATAGGTACGTTGGAGTGGATATGACGGAGAACTAGAAGCAACGGTTTCAGGGTCACCCCACTTATATGGAGTTAACGTCAGCAGGTTATAAGCACTCAGGGTCAGCTCACATTTTGTAAAGCCAATGCGCTTAAAAAATGCATTATTGAAATCGTAGCCAATCGACAAAGTCTTCAGACGAAGATACTTAGCATCTTTCTCATAGAGATCAGAACCTGCATAGTTGTTGTCTCGGCTTGCTTCAAAAGTAGCACGAGGGTAATCGGCATCCTGAGAAGGATTCTCTGGAGTCCAAGTATTATCCACATGATACTGGAGCAATCCTCCCTTAATGGTATCAGCAGCACGGAAGAACGGCTGACGGAAAACTGCAGAGATAGAACGTGTTACATTCCATGCTCCAGTAAGCTGGGCATTAAAAGTAAGACGGTTCCAAGTAAAGCCAAACGTAAGACCGGCCATATACATAGGATCGTCAGTATAGCCATAATCACGACTCTGGTCGCTTGGGTCAATTTTGCCATCACCATCAAGGTCGACATACACACAGTCACCTGGCTGAAGATTGCTAGTCAGCTGCTCTGGGAATGGAGTACCAAACTCCTTCTCGTAATCAGCTTCAGCTCCTACATAGTAATACTTCCAGAATTTGTATTGTTTGCGGGCACCAATACGATGACCACGAGCATACATATACTCGTTTTTCTCAGGAGCTTCTTTCATCTCAATCACCTCATTTTGGTTGTATGAAAGATTCAGTTTAGCCCAGTATCTGAAACTGCTGCTCAGTTTATCCTGCCAGTTGAGAGACACCTCCCAACCATGACTCTTCACCTCACCAAGGTTGGCAAGAGGCACTGTGAATCCAATGAGATTGGGCACGGTTCCATCTGTAAGCAGAATATCAGTACGATGCTCCATATAATAATCGAAGGTGGTGCGCAGACGGTCATTCAAGAAGTTCATATCGAAACCATAGTCCTGCTTGAAGGCCTTTTCCCAACCTACATCAGGATTGTTCTTAGACTTCTCGTAAGCACCTTTTGTTGCAGCCACATCGGCCTGGATGCCACCATCACCAAATGCATAACCACGGTAGTTGTCCTCTGAAGTGTATGCATTACTTGACAAACCATCTGAATTAATATAGTAAGGATCAGAAAGGTACATAAAGCGGCTACCACCAATCTTATCATTACCAACAAGTCCCCAAGAGGCACGAAGTTTCAAGAAACTAATAGCTTTCTTCAAGGGTTTAAAGAAACTCTCGTCACTGACAACCCAACCTACCGAACCAGCAGGGAATACGCCGAAACGCTTTCCTGGAGCGAAGTTCTCAGAACCGTTGTAACCAACATTAAACTCAGCCATGTAGCGGTTTTTCCAGTCGTATGTAACACGACCCACAAAACCAACATAACCACGAGGAACATCTCTGTAAGTTGAGCCATAATAGTACTGCTTGCTCTGGTTGTAAAGCGCAAGAGCTGTAACGGTATGGTCGCCAAATGAACGGTTATAGGTGAAACTACCCTCAAAATACCAGTCACGAGCTTTACCCTGGCTTGCACTATAAGAAGGATCAGTGGTCTCACCCGACTTACGATACTTGAGCGTTCCGTCATCCTGGATCACGGGAACATAAGTAGCCGTAGAAGCTGAACCTGTTTTTGTTACTGTAAATGCAGAGTTGTAAGAACCTTTGAGCTTGAGGCTCAATCCCTTCGTTACGAAATCAAGTTTCTGATCGAGCACCAAGTCCATCTGCAACTTATTGTTATTAATCTGATTGAAGCCTTTACGATAATAGCCTAATCCATTTCCACCATCACTAAAAGGAAGCTGGACACCGTCTGTATAGTCAGAAGATGTCATGACAAGCTTACCATCTACAAAACCAGGGCTTGAGAAAGGAACAGACGAATAGATATCCTTGATAAAACCTTGCACATTTTGCGAGTTAGGCGTTTTATCAGAGTTATTCACATTACCTGCAACATTGAACGAAACCGTTGTTGTTTTGGTTGGCATCAAGTCGAGGTTGGCACGATAGTTGAAACGGTTATATTGATATCCACAGTTATAACCTGAATATTTCACGATGATAATAAAAAGTGTGAGGAATTTAACGCTATCCCTTTGGCTATCAAAGGGAAAAGCGTTAAATTTGTAGTGTCCAATTACAAAAACTCCTCATATGGGCAAA
>Ga0256404_1001309_pt1 | contig 61416 bp, 61 predicted proteins | sample RumenRJG_01DNA_FD_185990 | JGI IMG/M metagenome (GOLD analysis project Ga0256404, IMG submission 185990) | Bovine rumen microbial communities from Lethbridge, Alberta, Canada - RJG_01 | ecosystem: Host-associated > Mammals > Digestive system > Stomach > Rumen | place: Canada: Alberta | collected...
CCGAGTACTGATCACCAACGAACAGCGACTCCTCACAGAACTTCTTGTAATCAGCAAGGATAGATTCTTCCTGCTCCTTAGTAAGAGAACCAACATCAGCAGTGGTACCTTTGTAGAACTGCTGGCAGGCAAGATAAACACGGTTCACTTCATCGTAGTACGGAAAAGCATCGAAGTCAGCAGGAACTACATGTAAGAAGTTCACTTCTACAGGAGTAGATTTATATTCAACAGCCATAGATTTTATTCCTTAAAATAATAAACTCAGATAAGTTACTTCAGCTGATTATACACCAGCATAGCATATATTTAAGCATATGAAATTTAACGTAGATCGTTTCCTTACAGATATATATCACTACTGTGAGAAAGCTAGACTGTATCTAGCTATGCACAAGGAGACGGCCATGGGCATCTTCGTTGTTGCCTTTATCATCTGGCTCGGCACTAGGGACTTCGCCTGATGACAAAGGAAAGGGCCGCTGAGAAGTGGTCCCGCTTTTATTTTTTTGTTTTCTCATTGGGTTTACAGATATATATCATTTAGATGCAACGAAGTTGTTCTTATCTATTAGGAGATAAAATTATGGGAATACTTTTAAGACTTGCTATAGTTGTAGCAACTACCGTAGGTGCTGCTGTTGGCTATAAAGTGGTTAAGAGCTGCATGGCAGATTCAGAGTCTTCCAAGGGACTTGGTCTTTCTATCTATGATTACATTCACACTCTGTATATCGAGAAGAATAAGTCAATGGCTATAACCTATCCGTATGTACTTAAGCAGGTTATAGCAAATACCTGGAAAATAGAAGAGTATGAATACATTGATACTAAGACTGCTATCGATGAGCTTATCGGAGATGATCTTAAGCCGGTTAGATTAGCTGTTGCTGAGATTTGTTTAGGTGATTCTAATCTTGAGAAATATCTCAGTACGTCAGATAAACATATCCAGAAGAATTCATTGGCCAAAGACGAAACCTTTCGTCAGGTTATGAGCCATACGGATCGTGGATATCTTACTGTGGCTTACCACACTTATACTGTGGTTAAGCCTATGCTCAACTAATTTGAATAACCTATGCAGTTAGCGATAACACCGACGCTTAGACGTCGGTGTTATTTTTTTGTTTCTTTTATGAGCCTTGATATAGTCGCATACCGTATAGGAGAGATTTAGCTATGTTCTATATGACGCTAGATCAGCATTTTGCATCATTAAGAATTATGTACGAAACGATAGATGATTACATCGGTACAGGTCTGTATAAGTATGACTTTGACGAAGAGGAGACTTATACAGCTAAGGATGTATTAGGCGCATGCTACAATATCGTGCTCACTAATCTTAAAGAGATAGGACTTTACTTTAATACTAACGAAGATGAACTTCTTCAGGATATCTTCACCTGCGGCTACGTCTATTTAGTAGCTAAGTTCATCTCCAGAGATAACCTTAAGTCATTATTCAAAACGGCAGATTTATCAGCTAAGGTATCAAGCCTGATAGATGCTAAATCAGATGATAAGTATCTGTTTCCAGCTCTGGTAGATTTAGTACTTGAATTTACTCAGACCCGTAATCTTGAGTTAACTGAGCTGCCTTATATAAGCGGTACTATTTATAATGATGAGAAGTTTATAGCTTATCTTAAAGATATCTTAACTGAGATAGAGAATGACGATTCAGTTCCGGATATATCCGAGCAGGATTTATCAGCAGTTACTGCTTACTTAGTTAAGATAAATGCAGGTCGTCAGAGAGTTAAGGCCATAGCTTTAGCTGTTGCAGATAAGCTAGTAGACTATGGAGTTAACCTTACTAAGTTAAATAAACTTATTAAGGATTATGATTACGACAAGATAGCCCCCGATGCTATTAACATTTACGCACATGCTGACTCTGAAGAAGAGGCACCTTCGGAAGAAATAGCTGCTTATAATAAGAAGCAGTTAGATGCCCATCATTTAAGATCTCCTCACCATATTGAGCATTGGCTTAGCGGTATCGGTACAGACTTTACCATAGATGATCTTATCATGCTGGTTTGCCATCATGCTGAGCCCGGTGTAGGAGCTGATGAGTTTGTCTCTAAGGTTAAAGAGATGGTACAGAAAGCCGGTAACTTCTTTGACGCCAACAGGATGCGTTTTGTAAATGCTATAACTAAGTTTGTAGCAGATTATATTCGTAATGAAAGGAGTGATGTAAATGCTTGATTATAAAGTACAGGAGATAACTAACGAGTATCTCGCTCCTAAATTTTTCTTCTTAACCGAGAGAATTTCTCAAGTATTATCCAGACGTGGCTTAGTTTCTTTTTTTACTGTAGCATTTAGACCTATTCTTAAGATAACTCCGGATGCTCTAGGTAAAGATTACTTAACTGTTTCTGGAAATCCTGAAGAAATCAGAGCTATCGAAGCTTACCCTATCGTTCATGTAGCTACGGATTTAGATGTTCCCGAGATGACTGAAGTTGATCCGTTAGGTAAATATGCTGTATACGGAATTATTCCAGTTAATGAGAAACAGCTTGCATTTATCAAGCTTTCGGATGATAGTTCCGAACCGATTTACAACATGGGTGATAGATTTTATATCACCAGCGGTATGATAGCTAATTATACCTCTTCAGAACGAATGCTAACTGATGTGGGTAAATTTCTTTGTAATTATATTTTCCTAGCGGATCCATTCAAGGATGTTATACCTTATCAGAATAAATTACTTAAGGCTGAGTCCCTTGATGCTCTGGTAGCTCAGGCTATTTTAAGCGGTAAGGCCGGACGTAAAGAATATAACCGTTACATGAATAATGGATTCTGGTTCGGACAAGATGGAACTATAACTACTCAGAGTCTTTCACCTAAATCCTTAGGTACTGATCCGGCTATAGCTAAACGTAAGAAAGAACTTCTTGAACAGTATCGTGATAAACTACATGAACCTGCAGTTCTTGCTAAGATAGAGAAAGAACTGGTTGATATGGATAAGGCTTATATCAAGGGCGATGACTCTGAAGCATTCTGGGCAGCTTCCGGTAGTAAGGCTTATTCTGAACAACGTAAGAAAATGTACATCATGTTTGGTTCCATGCCAGATTTCGCTAAGAAGTCTAATAAGATTAACCTTATAGAGTCTTCTATGACTGAGGGCTACAAACCTCAGGATATGGCTATTCTGGCTAACGAGATTAGACGTGGTGCTTACGATCGTGGTAAAGGAACTGCAGATGGTGGTACTGAGTCTAAGTTCATAACCCGTGTATTCCAGAGTGTTAAGATAACTGAAGAAGACTGTGGAACTAAGCGTTGCTTAACAGTACCTATTACTGAAAATAACTACAAGATGTATATCGGCAGATTTACTGCTGATGGTAAAGTTTATACTGAGGATGAACTTAAAGCTCTTATCGGTAAAGAGATTAAGATAAGATCTCCTATGTACTGTGAGTGTAAGGACGGCTATTGCTATAAGTGTTGCGGAGATATAATTGAAAAACTTCATCTTAAGAATATCGGACTTCAGACTTTAACTATAGCTGAAGGCATGGTTACTGCAGCGATGAAATCGATGCATGTTTCCACAGTTGACGTTGCATCTATACCAGATATAACCAAGTTTATCAAGTTCAAGAAACATTAAATAATATGAGTGTTTTTATTATTTCTAGTGTGGAGTAACCATGAGCAATAAGATCGATACTTTATCTGCAGCAGTAGCAGCTTCTATTTTCAAAAATGATGTACCAACAGTTAGTAGCACGATGTGTACGCCAGCAGCTACTCCTGAAGTTAAAGAAAATAAGACTGAAGAAAAACCTGTAGATGTAGTAGTTAAAGACCCCACTGAAAGGGTTATCCTTAAGCCTAAGAAGACCGTTGCTGATAAAAGTGTTATGCGCATCAAGGATGTAATAGCTACTAATCTTGAAAAGTATATTGATCCTAAGTCTAAGATGCATGAACGTATTCAAGCTTTAGCTAAAGTAGTTGACGGAGTATCCAAGCAACCTAAGAAAGATATTCTGGATAGTATTCTTAAGTTCTTCTATCAGAATCGCGATAATGAACTATTATCCGAATCTCAGGCACTTCAAGGTATCGCTACTCTGGAAACTACTCTGCATTATAAAGTACGTATATTCTACTCGATTATGATGTCATTAGCTACTAATACAGCTAATACTAAGAATACATCTATTGAAGTTATTCGTAACTTATTCCGTTCAGATGACTTCCCTAACTGGGTTGCTATACAACTGGCAAGACGTTCAAGATAAATATAAGGGGTACTCACTGTCGCCCGGAGAGGCGACAGTGAGTACTTTGAGTAGTGGTTAGTATGCCTATCTTAGCAGCCCACGACCAAGTAAAAACTGCTAAATAATGTACACCAGATAAGCATATTGTCATTCCTTCACAGGTTCGTCATCCACTATAACATTAACAACAGGTATGTGATTATTTATTACTCTCTTCTTTTTGTTCTTTGGGAAGCATATTGCCACCCATTTCCAATTCAGTATCTAATACTACTGTTCCTCTTTCTTCAAATTGTTTATCCAGAGCTTTTTCTATTTGATCTTTAGTCTGTACAACAGTACCACTTGAAATATTATCAGTCATCTTTATCTTCGTTAGGAATTCAGCGATATTGATACCTGCAGTAGCATTGGTCTCAGTATCTTTCTGTTTAAGTTTAACAGTAACATGATCCTTAGCAGCTTTATCCAAATCGTTAAGTAAATTCTTAGCCGTGTTGATAGCTTCCAGTTTAGCCTGGAACATTTCGGCATTGTGCTCATTGAGATCAATATCAGATGCTATCTCAACTAATTTGGAAGCTAGCGCTTCACGAGCACGCTGAGTGTTAATTACATTTTGATCATAAACACCCATGGAATCTAGGATGTCTTTGATTTTGGTATCTGGAGTATAGACATTTTTATACTCTACACTAGGACGAGGTTTAGCTTCAATAGTAGTATCAACTTCAAGTCCAGCAAAGGGATCACCGGTTGTCATAGCAGACTCCTTTTGTATGAAATAACCATACCATCTTCATCTATATATTACTATATAGACGGCTGTTATATAACATAATTAGCTGTTATTGTTTTTAACTTAAAAGTGTCATAGTGTGTATAACTAAGAGGTATACGTAATGGCAAATAATACCGAGTATAATGCCGAATCGATATACTCCATGTCAGATATGGAGTCGATTCGCAGACGACCCAACGGACTTCTGGTAGATATGGGTGCTGCTGGTGTCACCCAGTTGATTTGGGAGTATGTAACTAACTCTCTTGATGAATACATAGCGCTACAAAGAAGTGGAACGATCGATGTTGCAGTTATGTGCGACATCGCATCTAATGTTTTTCAGATCATCATTAGAGATGACGGCAGGGGTATACCCCAGGAGCGTCTGGTTAATGTTTACACTAAACTGAATACTTCAGGTAAGGTGTATTCCAACAGTGCTTATCGTAGTTCTACTGGTGAGTTCGGTAAAGGTGCTAAAGTAGCTACTGCACTGTCTACTCAGTTCAAGGCTATCTCTAAGAGTTATATCGAGAATGTGGTCTCTATGCTTCATACTGAGAATGGAGTTATAGTTAAGACTGAGTCAGCTCCTGCAGAGAATACTCCGAGCGGAGTTATAGTAGCATTCCAGCTGGATATGAGTTTCTTTACAGATTTAGCTGGAGTTAACTTCGGTATGGCTAACTACAATGACGTAGTTAACATGTGCCGTAGATTATCTATCTTTAACGAGATAGCTACTTTCAGAGTATTCAGGTCAGAGCATCTTCTTCCAGCTAGTTTCTGGAATAATGATATTCCTAAATCAATAGCAACTATTACCAGAGCTATCAGCGCTTCTTCTTGTGAATTCGATTCATCTAAAGAAATTGATAAGAGCGAGTATCTCTTCTCTCAGTGGAGAATGTCGCACGCTCCTCAGTTTTTCGATAGAATCCTGAAGAAGCCAGTTAACGATGAGGATAAACTAGAGTTCGATATTCGGCTGTATTTCACTAAGAAGTCACCTACCTCTACTCCTCAGTATTTCCTGACAGTTAACAACGTGGCTATGATGGACTACAGTACAGATAGCGTTACAGTTACCACTGTTAAGGTTTTCAGAGATATTCTTAGTGAGTATATAGAAGATCCTAACTACAAGAAGTTTGTTAAGGAAGAGTATACTTTTCCTACCATGCTTGCAGCTATCGGTATTCTGTATAACGGAGCTCTACACGGAGGTACTACTAAGAGTAGCTTCAGGAATAAGGCGTTTGAGACCCAGTACTATTCTGAGCTGTATAACTTACTTATAGCTAAGGGGACTGATTATTGGCAGAAGATCTATGAACTTCTCTCTAATGATGTTGTAATGCGTTATAGCAGTTATTACGATATCCCGGCTAAGAAAGCTGATGAGCATGTGTTCACTGATCTTAATCTGCCTGATAATTACTACGACTGTAGAAGTACTGACAATACTAAGACTGAGCTCTACATAGTAGAAGGAACTTCAGCTGGTAGTATAGTAAGTACCCGCAATCCCGACTATCAGGCTATTTATACTACGAGAGGTAAACCGCTTAATCCAGCACGTCGTGAGGAACGTATGGAGCTGGATAGAAAAGATCTGACTAAGGATAAGATCTATCAGGATATCATGCGTATCCTTAATGTTAACTCGAGAACAACAGATATAAGTAATTGTAGATTCAGTAAGATCATCATCGCTACCGATGCTGATCCTGATGGCTATCACATCAGTACTCTGCATATACACGACTTGTATCTGATCAACCCTCTGCTGATTTCATCTGGACTAGTCTGGGTAGCTAACCCTCCTCTGTACAGTATCGATATCAGTTCGAATAAGAGACTGTTCCTGAGAGACAAGAAAGCTCTTATGGATGCACGCATCAACTTTATGTATATAAAGGCTTTTGACTTACAGGTAGTTACTGAAGTAGGAGATAAAGTTAATACTATTAAAGTTGATAGGGATCTGTATCGTGAAATTTGTTATCTGATAACTTACATAGGAGAACAGTTTGATGTAGTAGCTCAGCAGCTTAACATACCTCTGCTTATTCTGGAACGGTTTGTCTATGCTATCAGGTATCTTTACCCGGTTATAGATTATGACCGTATCTGTGAGTATTTCGCTAATTCTGATAATGGCAATGTGCAGGTTAATGTCTTACCTGAGCAGCAGACATTAGTTATATCTATCGGTGATGAAGATTACCCGATAAGTTTAGCTGATGTAGGTAAAGCTATTAGAGACTATCTTCTTCCTCTGGTTAAGAAGTACAAGTATGATAACCTGTACTTTAATTTCAGATGGCTGCTGAAGAATGCTTCTAGTCACAATTACCAGCTTCTGTCACCGATGCAGTTATACACTATTCTGGTGCACATCAACGATGAAATCAAAGTTAAGAGATACAAGGGTTTGGGAGAAATGCCTAAGGACTCTTGTTTCGAGACTCTGATGGATCCGGCAACCAGATCATTAACTCACATCGTTGAAGCTGGAGATGCCTCAAGGAATTATCGATTAGTCGGCAGAGATACAGTTGAGGATCGTAAAGCCCTTATGGCCTCCAACGGATCACTGAGCTCTTCGTTCATGCGCATGAATGAGCTGCTTAGCTCTTGGAACGAAGTTCAGTAACTCCAGCAGGGCTGAATTTATATATTACTTAGATGATGAGTTCACTTAGCGGACGAACTCATCATTCATAAAACAAAAGGGAGGAGTCTGATATGAGCGATATATTAGACATTATTAGAAAGAGTGTGGATGCTGATCAGGCAGCTAAGATTTTACGCAGACCTAAACGTACGGCTAACCCTATGTTTACTGTCGATGATCTTAAGGCTTCCGATGATCAGGTAGCTAAGCTAGTTAAGTTACTGTTCATCGCTAACGGCATCACTGAAGAGAAGTTCACTGAGATGTTCCGTAGGTATGCACAGCGTGCACATCTCGAAGGAGATAGTAAACGCAGCAATCTCAGTAAGGCGTTGAAGAAGAACAACATCACTTGGCGTACTTTCGTTATCGATGTACTCCCGATGTTCGGGCTTATTCTTCAGAACGTAGTTCTGACTCTCAAGGATCCTAATACCGGTGAAGTATCAACACTCTCTATGGATGATGTCAACGAGAGAATTTCGCGGTCTTTTCCTAATGATAGGAAGGGTCTTGAGAGTATTCAGGTTAACTGTGTTGATGCTGATACGCTGACATCCCATAAGCTTGACACAGGTATTATTCCTAAGGAGAAGTAACATACATGGACGGTTTCTATAAAACTAGAGACTGTTCTGGTACCGATGAGATGACGAGAGGGTTATCTACTTATTCAGAAGCAGTAGTTGCTGATAAGTATCCCTCTCTTGTCGATGGCTTAAAAACGATACATCGTCGTATCCTTTGGAAAGCCAAAGAGTATCAGAGCGTAGTGAGTTTGGCCAGACTGTTAGGTAACGTGATGGAAATCCATACCTCAGGCGACCAAACTATCACTGAGAGTATTATCAGGCTTTCTCAGGATTTCGTAATGGGTGAGCCATTCATTTACATTCAAGGTAAGAATGGTGAGTATTACAATCCTAAAGGCTATGCGGCATTCAGGTACCTGAAAGTATCCATTTCTGAGTTTGCGTACAATTTGTTTTTTAAGGGAATTAACCTTAGAACTATACCGATGGAACAGTCTAAAGACTTCAGCGGTGTAGAGCCCAGATATCTGATACCTAAGTTACCAACTGCTCTGCTTATACCTACACTTTCTGTAGGAGTTGGGTTCAAAGGTGTTATTCCCAGAATGTCTCTGGAAAGCGTATGCGATCTGGTATTGAAGTATGCTGAAGCACAGCGTAACGATCTGGGAGTTATTCCTCAGGCTAAGACTTATGGTAAATTACTGATACCTTCGTATCCGATACGAAATATCATTACCAACAGAGACGAACTGATACGTGAGTATACTGCTGGCAATTTCGACGCTCCTATCTGCACAGATGGCGTAGTAGATTTGTCTGGAGATAACATTACTCTCAGGTCAGTTGCTTATGGCGGTCCTGGTTTTGATAAGGCTACCTCCAAGATTCGTGAAATAATGAAAGCACGAAATACGGAAGAAGCTAAGGAGCTATATGACTACATTAAGGATGCTAAATCTCTTTCAGCTGAGGATGCTGAGTTCTCTTTCCAGCTGAAGAAAGGTAAAAATCCGTTTGTTGCCTTAGAGAAAATCAGTGGTATACTCGGTTTACACAATAAGATACATCCATGCTGGTTATTTGCAGATAATAACAATAGGCTGATAGAGCTTACTCCTCTTCAGGTACTTACTGACTGGTATAGAGAACGTCATGCCAGTATCGTAGGCGGCCTGAAGTATGAGCATTCTCGTCTGGTCAATAAACTTCGTAAAATAGAAGCTATACTTCTTATTTGCGATAACACCGATGATGTTATTAACCTTATACGTAATCCTAATAACAAGGATGAGAGTGATGTAGTTCGTGCTTTAGTTAGGCGATTTGCTGATCGTAAGTTATCTCTCATGCAGGCTAAGATCATTGCCAACGAACCTTTGCAGAGACTTGCCAGATACAACAGGCAAGAACTTACAACTGAAGCTGAAAACATTGCTCAGGGAATTGAGGAGGTTGCTGATAAATTCCATGGCAACAAGGTGGATGAAATTATCTACAATGATGCCATGTTCTTTAAGAAGAGTAAGTATGACTCTACTGAGAAGACTAAGTATTCTTCAGATTTCAAGGGATATGTACAGTACGGTAATTTAGGTATTGTCCATTTCTTTGATGATGAAGATATGTACAATCTTCTTCAGAGTAAAGGCTGGGGTTCTGTTAGAAAAGAGATACATCTGTATGGGTCTAAATCAGATCACAGGTATTATATTCGTAATGGTAAACTTATACCGATGATTAACCCTTCCAGGGAAATCATGTGCGAGGGTGTAGTCTGCTATCCTGATAATAGACAGGATCTATCTCTGTGTATCAACTCTAACGGAAGTACTGCAGTAGTAGAACGTAACGTAGATGGCTTAGTTAACGGGTGGCACGTTTTCCCGATATCTAAGAAGTTCTATGCTATACATCGCAGTGGTAAGATAACTGTAGAGGAGTATACTAACTTTACTATTCGCAAAACAGTAAGTACTGGAGCTAAAACTGATATCGTATACGCTTTGCCTAGTAATGTGTCAGATGTGGTTGTACTGCACATGAATACGTCAGAGCCTAATACTATCAGAGTAGACCGAATATTGACTAGTGAATCTAACGTTGGTGAGATGTATACTCCAGCTACTGGTAAACTCTGTATCTTAGGTGTGTTCAATATCAAAACTAAAGATATTTATGCCAATCTTCCTGATAACTGCCTCAAGAGTCTTAACATGAGCCAGTTAATTATCAGAAACATTGCACATATGTTTAGTGATGGTAAAGATCACCAGTACATTGACCTTAACAAGTCAGGTAAGTGGACTCGTAAGTTGATGCATACTGTGGTACATACCTGTCGTATCCTGAATTTAGGTGAAGAAGAGTAAATCTCATCGATTTTACACTTATATATTACAAGCGTGGATAGTGAGGCATAAGCTGTGGTAGCTTATGCGAAGTGCTATCCACTTAATAATAACAACTAAGAGGTGACACTATGATTGATAATAGTCATTCAATCAATATACTTCAGACGACTCCGGCTGAGATAATGGAGTCAATCAATGTATTTTTCCCGACTGAAAAATACAACATTAGTTCGGTATGCCGTAAGGCACTTAATCTTCTGATGTATCTTGCAGCAAAGTACCCCGGTTCTTGGTATGTTAATTTTGAGTACAATTACTACGAGCACAAGTGCACTACTCGAATACTTAACAATGAGTACAAGGCAGGCCTGTATATCACAGATAAAGCAACCGATGAGAACATCAGGGTGCATAAGAATCTGTGCACCGGGCTAATTGATAAGCTGTTTGCCAAGGATAGGTTCATTCCGGTTCCGGTTGAATACTCCAAGGTTAAACTGTCTACTGCTATCGGGAATTTTATTCTCGAGAAGTCTAAGGCATCAACGGCTAATTCGCTGTTGTACACTATCCACGTCAAGAACGGTTGTTGGACTCCCAGAGCGTTCTGGTATAGGCGCTTTGGTAAGCCCAAAGAAGTGATTGACATTAGGAGCTATAAAGTTATCAAGCAAGAGCTTGATAGGAGTAGAGATAATGGAGAGAAGCGGTAAGGTTTTTACTAACCGTCCTAAGCTTGTGATAGCTAAGGACTGTCCTAGGACAGAAGCCTGGTTTCCTGATGACTGGGCTAAGGCACTCAAGGGTGCTGACTCCGGTACACCTGCCGGTACTGTAGTCAAGCGTTTCACTAAAATCATCCGACAGGAAAAGAGTGTTGTGGTGTATTCAACGTCTTGGCGTGGTACTATCGAGGTTTTCCATCAGGGAAATCCGGAATGGTATCACGTTATTTGCAGCAATACTAATGTCAGGCAGTATATGGCTGACCGTGAATCCCCCAGGCCGTCAGGAAGGAGGGTAACGTTCGAGGTTTACGATGCAACACATTTGGCAGACAACATCTTCAGGGGCATGATTAACGCAGGTTTCTTCTAAACCTGAACTAAATCATTGCCCCAGTAATAGTACAGGCTTGACAACCTGTACTATTTATTTTTTTTTAGGAGTATTGAGTTTATGGCTATAAATTATATTCACGAGCCTAAGATTGATTGGATTTCTCGTGAGCTTAACGTACATCCTACTAAAATCCCGTATTACGGAGAGGTGTACAAGATTTATTTAGGCTATCGCCAGTGCTATTCTAAAGCTCCTGAGATGGAGAAAGAACTTACAGAGAAGGATTTTACTGAACTTGAGAATCTGTATAAGAAGCATATCGTTGAGTCCGTACTTGCTGAAAATAAATTCGGCAAGAGTGTTGATGTGCTGAAGTTAGGAGATAGAGTTTTTTACGATAAAAATGATCCTGATTATTCCGAACGCAACGGTTCTGATCAAGTTGCTCAGCGACTATATAACCACTTTGTCCGGAATACGGGTATTGTTAATTTTACTGGATTCCTGAGATATTGTAAGTTCATTAAAGGCCACGTTAATCATCAGAGTCCTATTGAGCACGGTACTTTTACCTTTAAGTTATCAAACGTATCTCGTAGTTTAACTCATCAGTTAGTAAGGCATAGACTTGCTTCTTATTCACAGCTGTCTCAGAGATATGTCGGCGAGAAAGGTGATCTTGATATTGTAGTACCTAGTAAGATTAGAGATAATGAAGAAGCTTTTGCTATTTTTGATAAACATATGCAGCAAGTAGCTGAAGATATAGCTAAGCTTAGAGATGCAGGTATCAAGAATGAAGATATCCGTGCTATTTATCCTAATGCTATCTCTACTCAGATACTAGTAACTATGAACTTTAGAGAAGTGATGCATTTTATTAGTCTGCGTATGAGTCCTCATGCACAGGAAGAGATTAGAGATGTAGCTTGGAAGATTTGGAATGAGTTAAATACTTATATACCGTTTGTATTTGCTGATATTAAGAACGATTAAATAACAGATAGGGCTTGTAGTGAGCCCTATCCTTAAATTCGTTAAATTTATATTTATATATCATCTTAATGGCACTGAGTAAAATCAGTTATGTTTCATGTTTTAGGAGAGCTGTTATGAATATAGACAATACAATCTGTATGACTGAAGACGTTTTCTGGAAACGTTTCTATGGTACCCCTCGTTTCGGAGCTAATTATATATACAGAGAATTAAACACTGATGGTAAATTTAAGTATAAGTATTATTTTGAATCTAATTGCGGAATTGTATCTTATTACGCAGATGATATTAAAACTTTTCCTTGGATTTACATCTGTGATGTGACCGCTGAAAAGTAATATGCAGCTAGAGAGACAGCTTAAGCTGTCTCTCTAGCTGTTCTTTTTGTAACCAGATCTTATTTTTTGTTACTATCTATTGTGGCTTCAAGTGCTCGCGCTAGATCATGAGTAAAATCAGCCATCTCTTTACTAGTGAACATAATGTCGTTAATCATCAGCATTTCGTTGTCTAAGTATGTTTTAGCCGAAAGCGATACGATACTGTATGCTTTACTTGTCAAGTTGTTTGTGTCAAATCCGGCTTCTTTTATAAAATTATCGACGATTGTAGCTGTATCCTTTATAAGATCGGTGAATCTCTTATGCTCTTTATCTAATCTTGCTGCAGCTGTATTGGTCAGTTTTTGAAAATTCTTAGCTTCAGCAACAATAGTTCGCCCGTTAGCTTCGACCTGATTCGAATCTTCCTTTTTAATTTCATCAATTAACTTTGACAAATCTTTCCGTGCAGTGCTACAGGCTTCTTTAGTAGTATTTACAGTCTCTCCGGCTTTGGACGCATTATACTTTTCATCTGTTTCCCGGCCGTTGGCAACATAATTAGCTTGTTCTTGCTCCTTTTTAATGCTAACGTCACTTCGTAGTTCGGATATTAAACTTCTGTAGCCTTCTAGAGCTTTGTATGCGGCGTCTAATGTTTTTTGATAATTTTCTATGCTATTTCCGAGACGGTTAACGATACGATCTTGACCTGATTTAGCTACAGCTCCTATAAGACCTTTACACTTAACTTTATCGGCAAAGCCTAGCTCTTTATCGAAATGATTGATAGCTACATCAAACTCTTTTAATTTAGCTCCAAACGTTTCGCGTATTAGTTGCCACATTGCTATTGCACGAGTCTTGATCCAGTGCCAGATTTTAGCAATAAAATTTTTGATCCAATTCCAGAAGCCTTTGCCTTCGTCCTCCATAGCAGCTATGAATCTAGTTGAGTATTGACTACGTGGATTACCGGTAACCGAAAATGTTTCGCAGCTGGGGAATCTTACACCACAAACTTTATCTAACTCACCATTGGCATTATAAATACTAAGGAAAGTACGATCGATACCATAAGTTTTAACATGAGTATATAGCTTACTCATCTGTACAAGCATCTGAGCCTGTATTTCAGAATCTTTAGCTTCATTGCTGGAATCAGCCAAGTTGGCGTCTATTTCGGCAGACTGATCTGCGGCCGCTACTGCATCATCTGTATCAGATGCTCCTACATTGTTATTGATAGTTACATCACCATCAAGGTATGCTTCCATACCGTAGAATAAAGAACTTAATGCCATTTACTTATACCTCTTGTTAAGAAATTAGTTAAATTATAAGAATATTAAATCAAATGCTTCAGTGCCTTTTTGTGCTTTAGGTTTTAATTGCTTAACTACTCTATTGAGTTCAACAGAAAAAGCAGTAGCTTTCTGAAGATAATCTTTACCTTTTAAGATTATAAGTTTTATGATACGTTGAGGCTGTTCAACTATATTCATTAGTCTGGTGATAGCCAGCATGCCGTTTTCATATTTTGCTTTTTTAACTGATTTTAAGGCATCATTAGTTTTCTTTGTAGTATCTGTAACAGATTTACGCAGAGCTTCGTAGGCTGGAACATCTTTATCCAGCACAGTGGTGTATTCTTCTAGCTTACTCAGAATGTCTTTTAACGTTGCACTATTAGCACCTTTGTCCTCATTATCTTCAGTACTTGAATGAGCTAAATTGTTATATTCCTCGGAAGGTTTATCCCATTTATCAGCTATAGCTTGAACTCTAGCCGCGGCCTCTTCATCATCCAAGTGTGCAGCTTCTTTCTGTAATACGTTGGCGGTATCGATCAAGATCGGCAGTAAATTCTTTCCTTGTTCTATCTGCTTATGGCTTTTATCTAAAAGCTGTTTTAGATAATTATTGTTAACTAGTCTGGCTAATTCAGTATTAGGATCAAGATTTACACGATCATTGATATCGTAATTATCTTTAATTTTTTTGATAGTATCTTTAAGTGATTTATCTCGTAAGTGTAGTAATTTTAGAATTTTATCCCAAAGACTTGCAGCTTTTTCCGATATCCATTCCCAGATCTGCTTTACAACTTGCTTGAATCTAGCCCATAATCCATCGCTATTATCTTCCATAGCCGCTATAAATGCGGTGCTATACTGACTATAACGATTGATAGATGCCCCCATTGATTCACAGCTAGGGAATTTTATGCCACATATGCGATCTAACTCGCCATTCCTATTATAAATGCCCACAAAGGTACGATCTATGCCAAATTTTTTGGCATGACAGTATAAACTACTTATGCGTGTAAGCATTTGAGCAGCTATTTCGGTATCCTTAGCTTCATCGACAGCGTTAGCGGTATCTTCTGTTACTTCTTCGGTTTGTTCAGTAGCTTCTTCATCAGTTGAGGAGTCGTCAGCTTGATCTGAATTCTCAGCCGGCACAGTTTCGGTAGTTTGATCGGGAGATTCTTCGGGCACATTTGACTCGCCACCAGTTGGAGCGGTAACAGTATTATTTATTTTAACGTCTCCATCTAACTCAGACGTCATACCGGCAAATAGTAAATTTAAGGACATAGTAAATTACCTCTTATTGCGAATAGCTTTAGCATTATCATTTAATTCAGTTGTTACTTTTTGGAGAGCATTCCCAAAATCAACACTTGTTTTCATAACTGATGCTGATAAAGTCTTTGTGTCGGATAGTGCTTTAGTTATAGCTGAAAATACAGTATTGTAACTAACTTTCTTAAATTTGTTAAAGAAACCACCGTGAACTTTATCAAAAGCCGGTACTGTAGAAGCTAATTGTTCAACTATTTTTTCAAGTGCTTTCGAAGCAGCGTCTAGCGACTTATCCAACCCATTAGTAATCTTATTCAGAGATTCTGCTACTTTAACTGCTTCGCCCATCTTTAGAGTTATTTCAGTATCGTTTTCTTCAGCCGCATTTACAGCTTTTGAAGATGAATTACTCATGTTTCTTCCGTTAAATGCATTCTGCATTTTGGAAACAACATGACTTATGAATCCAGTATTACCGTAATAGTTACGATTGATGAATACAATACCACACTCTTCGTCATTTTCAAATTTATTTAATCCGTCTCTGATCCTAATCATAAATTCTTTAGGATTTTCGGGCTGTTCATCGTTACTTAATTGCTCAGCTACGCTAACGGCTTCATTGACAATTTCTTGAACGGGGCCTATAGCTTTATTAAGTCTATCATTAAGACTTTTCATCTCGTTGATATAATTGTTAGTTGCCGACATGTCGGAAAGCAATACAGCCGCAGCTCCAGTAAATGTAACCGCAGCATTCGGATCACATTTTTTAGCTATTGCTATAGCTTTTTCTAATTCTCCTTTCTTTAGACCTAATAATTCAAGTATCTTTCCCCAGATCTTTTTAGCTTTTCTGGCTATCCAATCCCAGATAGATTTAACTATACGTTTAGTTTTTTCCCAGAGACTTTCGCTCTGATCTTCCATGGCAGCGATAAATGCAGCAGTATAGGTACTGTAAGGATCACTTGACTCACTGAAAGATTCGCATGATGGAAATTTGATGCCGCAGATGTGATCTAATTCGCCATAACGATTATAGGTAGTGAGAAAGGATTTGTTAACGCCGTATTTCTTAGCATATCCGTATGCAGCTAGCGTACGGGTAAGCATTTGAACTTTTTCTTCAGTATCTTTAGCATCTGCAACAGCTGCATCAGTGTTTTCAGCTACTTCAGTTGCTTGGGCTGCTGCATCCAGTTCTTCATCAGCAGTGTTGCTGCCTGGCGTGCCGATATTATTATTGATCTCAACATTACCGTCAAGGTATGCTTCCATACCAGGAAATAATGAACCTAAGGACATATATGTCTCCAATAAAGTACCGAATTGAAGTATATCTAATTCGGTACAGTTATAAATTTATAGCCTATAGAAAAGCAAGATCAAACGATTCAGTAGAACTTGAAGATTTACCATTATCTTCGTGAGTAGTTCTAGTTTCAGCTTTGTCTACAGTTTTAATAAGTGTTTCCAGACATTCCTCTACTGATGAAAATGCTGATAAGAGACGAGACTTAACCCGGTTGTTGTAATTTACAGTCTCACTTATGCGCTGTGCAGCATCGAGTATCGGCTTAGCTGTAGCCTCAGCTGACGCATAACCTACTTTACTGCTATATTCATTTGCATCAGTGTTATATTTCTTGACCGAATCCTCAAGAGATTTTCTAATATCGTCAAGCGATTTATCTATTCCTTTGGAAAGCTCACAGAATTTAGAAGCTTTGCTTATTATTTCGTTAACAGGTATATTTTTAGCAGAAGCTTCATCATCTGTGTTAGTATTAAGCTTAATAAAGAAAATAGCAGAATGATAGCAATCTTCAGCAGCGGTGTTAACCGCTGTTAGCGCATCACTAAATGCTTTACTGCTATCTACCTGTTTATCAGTTTTCAATGAATTTATAAAGGTTTTTAGTTTCTGTTCGAGCTCGTCAACTGATTTAGTAAACGCTGTAGCTTTAGTAACATATTCTTTATTAGCATTTGCGAATTCTTGAAGAGAATTGCCTGAAAATAAATTTATACCTTCAGCCTGGGTCGAGATGGTTAGTTTTGGATCGTACTTAAGTTTTTTGAGTTTAGCGATGAGTTTTTCCAGTTTGCTTCTCTTTAGATTAAGAGCAGAAGCAATTTTATCCCATAGATTTTTAGCTTGAGTTACGATAAAGCCTATAATTTGCTTGACCAATCTCTTAACTTTAGCCCAAAGACCCTCATCACCATCTTCCATGGCCGCAATAAATGCAGTACTATACTGACTATAGCGGTTACCATCACGACTGAAAGATTCGCATGCAGGGAACTGTATACCGCAGAGCTTATTAAGTTCACCATGCCTGTTGTATAGACTTACGAATGTTCTATCGATACCATAACGTCTTACATGGCTGTACATATTAAGCATACGTAAGATCATCTGAGCTTCGGCTTCAGTGTCTTTAGCACCGGCCTGGGTATCCACTATGCCTTCAGCTATATCGGCAGACTGCTCAGTATCATCAGTATCAGTGCCGATATCGGAGGAAACACCTGTATCTCCAGCTGGTGCTGCTACAGTGTTGTTGATCTTGATATCACCGTCCATACCAGCGAATAATAGATCTAGAGACATATAAAACTCCTAATAAGTTGTAGGTATATTAACCTGTAACTAGCGTCACTATTTGATAGTAAACGAATATAGCATATATGCGGGAGTTGCTAATTATGACGCCTAAACGTAAAAAGATTCAGGATAAAATTATTTCAGTCATATCCAGTATGGATAAGACTGGTAAGAATACTAAATATTACGAAGATAAGTTCTCTAAGATGTCAGATAAGGATTTTGCTGATTTTATGCAGCGAATTCATGATAGAGAAGAAGTACTGGTTATCTATAGTGCTAACTCTGTTGATATGCTTTCACTTCCTGATCTGGTTAAGACTGCTAAGAATATAGGTCTCGACCTATTCGAAAGAATTCGTATGTATGACGCAGCTAATGATACTTATTACTATACACCTCACAAGATGCTAGTACTGCAGTGCCCTATACGCCGTATGGCTCAGTTCGTTGATCATAAGCTATCAGTTGCTGAAGGCGATAGTCGTATCGATATGCTCTCTGGCCAAGTAGTTAAACCGGATCAGGCTGCATCTTTGTCCGAACCTGAGACAAGGGCACTATACTCCCGTGGTCTTACTAAGACACTTCGTGAATTACTTAAATTCCGTGGTGGAGATGTGGTAGCATTTGCTGAGTTCAAACGTGAGTTGGAAGAGACTGGTGTAACTAATGTCGATCGTGATACTGGAACTAAGGTAAGATCAGCCGTTACTCTGGACGTACTTTACAGCGGTATCCTCATCGAATCCAATGCATCTGGTTTATAGAGGTATAAATTATGGCTACAGAATCAGATAAAGTTTATAAAGACCGAATAAATAAATTAAATGCTTCTATCCAATCTGATCGCGAAAGATTGAATAAGATGGATAGAATGTTTTCTGGTTATAGCCAGGAAGAAATAGAAGCTACTAGAAAAAGTATTAGAAATAAACAGTCTCAGTTACAAGACGCCCAGCGTGATTACGATACATACACTAAAGCGAAGTCGTCCGGTCTTACTAAAGACCAAGCGGTATTTTTTGCAGATAGTGAAGTAACTAAAGGAACTTACGATTATAGTACTGGAACTTATACTAAAACTTCTGATTCATCCAGTTCTTCTACATCATCTTCAAATAAAGCATCGACCGCTAAATCGGCAGATGATGCTTCTAACAGTATAGTTAGTACGGTTACAGGTGCTGTAGATAGTGCAGCCAGTGGTATTAGTAGTGTGGCAAATAGCGCCGCCAATACTGTTAATGGCGTAGTTAATAATGCTACCAATTTTGTTAGTAATTTAGCTAACACTGCTGAGCAAGCTATAAGTAAAGCAACTGCCGGTTTGTCCAATGCAGTTACAGGTATTAAGAATGGCATATCGAAATTATTTTCTTCCGATGATAGTTCAGAGAAGAAAGCATTAACTGCTAAACAATCAGATAAAGGTCCAGCTGAAACTGACACTAAAGTTAAAACCCTTGAAGCTAATAGTAACGAAGCTGTTAGTCAACCAGTAGCATTTACTTCAGCTGAGACTAAAGTAGTTACTACTCCTACCAAATCAGCTGAAACAGATACTAAGAGCGATACTCTTTCTGGATTCGGTAAGCTTGCTTCAGCTGCCAAAAGTATAGGTTCTAAAATAGGTCAAACTTTTTCTACCGTTACATCAGCGGTTAAAGGAGTAACCAGTAATCTTAAGAAAGCTATCAATACTGCTAAGGCTGCTGTCAATAGTGTCAAGAAAGCAGTCATGGAACCTATTGTTTCTACAGTTAAAGCTGTTAATGAGACTATAACAGATGCAGTTAATGGAGTAAGGGAATTTACTAAACCTATAGTAGAAGGGTATCAAGAAGTTATTGATGGAACTAAAGGTTTTGTTAATGATATCGCTGATGCTCTTCCAGGTTCTTTAGGAGAGAAACTTAGAACTAAAGCTAATTCATTTATTCAGGAAAAAATAGAAGATAAAGTCAATAGTAAGCTAGCTGCGTTTAATGATGTTCTTGATAAAGTACAGGGCTTAGGCTTAAAGGGTGATGTGGGTGATATCTTTAATAGACTACTCCACTCTGAGTCATCTTCCAGCTATGCTCATGATTTAGTCAGTTTTGATGGATCTCCAGCTTATGACTCCTATGGCGATAATGCGGCTGGCACTATAACAGGTTTATATACTGCAGCTAGTTCTGTTTGTCCTGGAGTTACTGTACCTGATATTTCAGATAAGTCTATTAACTCCAGAATATACAATATGCTTCTGTTACTTGCCGCAGAGAATAACGTAGCCGACTTAATTAACCAGATGGGTGCTTGCGGTAAGAGTACTGGTTATTTCAACGAATCGTCTCTAGCTACATTGAAACAGAGCTTGCCTGATATAGCAATGTCTGGCAATGTTAGTACTTATACCTCAGTATTTAACTTAGTAGGAAGTTCTAACGTACCAGATCCTGATGACAATCTTCGTACGCTTATAGCTAATAATGGAGATGCTAACGCTTCAACAGTAGCTTCTTATAATTGGCTGGCTCAGCAATCAGGACATAAAGATGCATCTTATCTGCTTATGTCCGATACTGGTATGGAAGGTATTAAAGCTTACAATATGAATAGTGTTGGCTTTATGACTTGTGGCAATACTGTTGCAGTAGATTCTTACATAGGAAAAGATAATAGAACCTTAGTACAGGCTATGTGTGTACATCATTAACTCTATGACGTTAGCCACCTCTCGAGAGGTGGCTAACGCTTTTGTTCATTAAAAATGAATATATATATCATTTAAGTGCAAGAGATTATAAGTGTATAATCTTATTACAGTAACGTGAGGTAAATATGACTAATATTGAAGATATTGATGACTATGTTAATCGTCGCAAGGCTGAACTTCTTATCAACGCTGCCTGTGGCAGTCACAAGATTACTAGTAATAAACCGGTTAGGATGCAGTTTTATATTGACGATCCTAAAAACTCGGATGGAAGAGTAGTCAGACTTATAGCTCCTAGTCTTGATCATAGCGGAGCGATTGAATTACTTGCTACTATCATTGGCCAAACCGATGAGGATGAAGAACTAGGTTTTACTACTTTTTATAAGACTGCTGCTGGGTCTAAAGCAGCCAGTGCTAGGATGACTGCTGACGAGAAACGTCAGTTTACGGTTGTATCAAATACCGATGCTTCTGAGGAAGCTATCGGAAATAACGAGTGTGGTAAATTTACCATAGTTGAGTAACTTATAGGAGAGTTATGATGGATATAAGGAAGAATAAGACTACTGTAGAAGTATGGCGCAGTGCTGTAGCTGCTGCCGGTGTCAATGCGCTTAACAGTGATACTCTCACTGTTGACATCGTGGTCAGTGCTCCGTATGGTAAGAACGCTGCTGTTACTACTATCAAGGAGTTTGGTCGTGCTGAGGCTGCAACTCTTCTGAGTTCAATTCTCGGTAGCGAGAATCTTCAGAGCAAGTCAGTTAACTTCTCTCTGGTCGAGAAGAACGTAAGATCAGATTCGAAGTCAGCAACTACATCTGAGACTACAGCTGAGTCTGCTGTAGATGAGTCGGAAGATTCCTCTGAAGAGAAGTCTGATGACGATTCTGATTCGGAGGGCGACCGAGGAACTGAAAAAGAAGTCGAAGCGCCTACGCTACCCGATCCTCCTACAGAGGTTCAAGTAGATATGCCAGAGGAACCCAAACGTAGACTTATCAATATGGAGGATCCGTTTGGTTCTTCTGTACCGGATAACTGTGCATACGCTTGGAGTAACCTTCTTGATGCATACGCAACTGCTGGTGCTGATGTAGCTAGGCGCTGCTATGCATTTAAGACTTACCATTACTACTCGGCTAACGCTATCTGCGGTATGCTTAATAGGATTCTGACAGGCAAGAAGTTTGTTGTCCTGAAGAATAAAGTCAGACATACGTTTGAGCAGAATAGCAAGGATGGTGCTTTCGATGAAGCGTTCGACAGGTTCTATAAGCTGAATGCATCTATCGCTAACATGCTGCACGATAGACTTAGGAAGATGAGAGACGATCCTGACATGAGCGATGCTACAGCTATTGCTAATGTAAATGACGTATTCGGTTCGCTGTCTTACTACGATGATATCAACCCTCCTCAGGATACAACTGAATCTAAATAGTTTAGAGCTTTAAGTTCTTTACCGGCAGTGGCCTTAACTGGCTACTGCTATTTTTTATTTTTGCGTGTAGGTGAAAACAAGATATATATATATCATTAAGGTGAATAGTAATGGAAGAAGGTTTACAAGTGAATCACAGAGATGTGCTTCTACCTTTTGACTTCCTATCCTTCAAAGGAGGTTACTATGAAGAAATTTAATGTTAGAGAAATTTGGGAAGAGACCGTTGCATTTCAGGATCCTGAAGTAAGGATCCTCGAGGAAGAGGCAGCGAGGCTGAAGAGGATTAAAGAGGCTGCAAGGAGGGCAGCCAAAAAAGAAAAGAAGGCCAGCTAATGATTAGCTGTTCTTCTTTCACCCGGCTGCAGTTTGCCGGGTTTTCTTTTTTTATTTTTTCATTATTATTACAAATATATATCATTAGAGTGCTAGAGATATAATGCTCTAGCATCGTTTAACTGAATAGGAGTTATCTATGGATGAAATGATTAAGGGAATGAAAGAAACTCTCTTAAGTGTTCGTAAGAGAGCTGATGAATACCGTACTAAGGCTGCTGCACTTCAGCAGCAGATTCATGCTCTGCAGCAGCAACAGACTAGTCTCACTACTGAGCTGATGAAAGCTCAGGCCGAGGTTAATCGCTGCGAGTCTGTAGCAGCTTCTCTGTCTAGCTACATCGAACCGGCTAAGCCTGGATTTGTTCCTACTCCGAACTACTATCCGTATGGTTTTATTAACACAGTGTCTCCGACGTATGCCGATCCTAGATGGGCTAGTCCATGCACTGCGGCCATGCGTGACGATGGTAATATGGTTCTTGATGAAAGTGTTGTTAAGGAAAATATTCCGACTAATACTACTAATATAGAAAAGCTTGACTAGTCTCTAGTTAGGTTTATCTTAGTCATTATGTAGGAGCACTCTCCGCAGTGCTCCTCTTTTATTTTTGTTAAGTTGAAGCTAAGCTTATCTGACTTTAGTTGTTATACAATAGAGCAATAATATTTGCACATTATTCGTTGACCTAAACAGCTGCTTATCTAACCGAACAGTTAACATTCAGGTATTTTAGCTAAGTAGTATGGGTAGGTTACAGGTTCTTTGATCAATTTACCTTAGTAGGTCTAATGCATGAATACATCTGTACGTTATCTTAAGAAGCCAACTGCTAAGCTTGACAGTCTTAATAATAGGTATATCATCTCTCCGTTAAGTGTCGATGGCACTATTACGGTAGGTGCTATACTTAGAGCTATTAAATCATCGACTCATCTTAGTTGGCGTGATATAGCCAACTGGTGTGGGATCCGTGACTCGTCTGATGCTTTTAAGTTAGCTTTTACCAAATCGCTTAGAAAAGAGCGTGCTCGTTTATCCGAGTATATAACTATTTCGGGAAATGATGCTTACTTCTATGATCAGGATCATAAGCCTGTCTCTCCGACAGCTACTGTCCGTCATGCAAGTATCACCAACGGCGAAAAAGATGTTGTTTCAGTTACAGCCAACAGAGCTGCCAAGTTCGCTACTCGAATAACTGTACTTGATACTGAAGACAGAGCACTTAAGCTTACTATTTCTGCAGTTAACGGATATGTATCATCTACCGACGACGATATCACTATACAGAATAAGGCAGTGGTTACTGTAACCGGTGGCACTAAGAAGATCAACTCCTTACTTCGTGCTCTGGTTATTGTTTGCCCTAAGGCTGGAGAGGCATCAGTTAAGTTCGTACTTGATGATCTTACCGGCGGTGTAGATGCGCTTAGCACTACTGAAGTTCCTATTCTTGTTAGTGAAGAGAAAGCTGAATCTGTACCTGAGCTGACTATTCCTGCTTCAGTTACAGCTAAATTAGCAGCTGATACAGTTCTCACTCCTGCAATCACTGTAAGTGATGATGATAATAAGGAACTTGAATTACACATTACTCCGTTTGGATGTAACATCTTTGGATTCAAGAACAATATTCATGCGGTAACTCCTGGAACTATGTATATTACTTCAGGTACTCCGGATATCATTAATGCAGATATTGCACAAATGTCAGTATATGCATATCAGGAAAGTGCTCAAATCGCATACGAGCTAGTATGCAACGGTACTAAGATCAGAAAGTATCTAGTACTTACTGTATCCAGCGGTGAGACTGCTGCGCCTGCAGCTGCTCCTACTCCTGCTGCAGCACCTAAAGTAGCTACTGTTAAAGTAGCCAGAAAATCATCCAGTAAATCAAATAAAACTGTAAATATTTCAACTGAAGAAACTGCTGCTAAAGCTTCTACAGAGACAAAGACAGAAGAAACTAAAACAGAATAATGTAAATTAGATATATAAGGCAGTAAGCTCCTCTAAGAGGAGCTTACTGCTGATAGTTATTCGTTATCGATATCTGCTTTACCGTTTAGGTACACAGCGTATAAGTATATTGCGTAATCGATCTGGTTCATAAATAGCAGCACCACCAAATGCTAATAATTGTTCAGTATATTTATCTTCAGAGTCCGAATACTGGCCAACGATATCCTTAATAACACCTAGTTCCTGTCCACGGAATACTACGTTAGATTCGATATCGAAAATTAGGTTAGTATAAATATAACTCTTAACAGCATATTCGCAGAGCTTCTTAAAAGGCTCTATGCTACTTACATCCATGCTACTGAACGTGTCGTCGTATTTAAGCCTTGTTATAACTTCCCAAGGTACGAAGTTATACTGAGGCGGATCCAGCTGTATAATATTACCTTCTTTAACTATAGCCTGAGGTACTGAGAGCTGATTAGCTCCAGTCTGAGCTTGTAAAGCAGCGCAGGCTAGCCCACTTACTGTATTGCCTTTAATACTGTCATTACTATAAAAATTACAGCTGTTACTTGTGCCTAAAGTATAAGGGAATCTTACACCCAATGCACATACGATGTCTCTATTACACCGTGCTTCAGGGGGTATATGAAATACAGTATATGCACCGCTTATACCTAATGCATATGGAGATGGGGAACTTGTGTATTTGCACCAGTTCTGGTTAAGGATAACTTTGAATACTCTTCCTCCACGGATAGATACATCATCTCTTACTCTGGCTAATATAACTTCGCTCATGATACGGTCATCAAGAGATGTACCGTATTCATAAGGTCTAAATGCAGCTTCCAGTATGGGCTTAGGTATAATACTCATGATATACACGATAGCTGTACGTAGAGCTCCTATCATGGTAGTTTCCTCCAACTGTGGATATCTTGGAATTTCATACCATCGTTACGATAATGATATGAATTTTGGCTTAAATAAGGAGGAGATACTCACTTATGAGCGATGAGAAAACTTCCACTACAGCTAATGTTACTGATGTGCGTAAATATGAGCAGCCTATAATTTTCGGTAAGGAACTTCCTGAGTTCCCTGAAGGATATAGGCATCCTGAGAGTTACTATCTGCATCTTCCTGCAGATACTTTATTTTCATTAGCTGATTCTGCTAAGAAACTTAGAGAGGGTAAATAAATGAGCACTTGTGCATTTGCTAGTAAAGTAACTCCTGAGTTATTACTTAAGGCTTATACTAAGCGTGGTTGGAAACCTTTTACTGACGGAGATTACAATCTGAATATCATCGGTATTCGTGCTGACGATGATAAGTCTAATACTTTTAATGACCTAATTTGTTTACTGTATAAGGTAGATGGTAAGTGGGTTCTGAAGAAGTATGACGCTACTACTGATCCGGGTTTGTACTATCGTCAGAATCCTCTCAATGTTAACGGTACTGCTATTCTTAAAGATGGTTATTACCGTAACAGTTTTGGTATTGGACTTCATCACGGCAAATATCGCTGCTTAGTTCAGACTAAAGCACTGCCTCTCTGGAGAGATAACAACAAGGATGCTATCCTAAATTTTGGTGGTAAGACTACCGATGAGATGGCTGGTATCCATATTCATCGTGCTTCAGCGACCAGTACTTCTAAATATGTAGATAAGTGGTCTGCTGGATGCCAGGTTATAGCTTCCAGTTCTGACTGGGTAGATTTTATGCGTATAGTAGATATAGCTGCTAAGCGTTATAAACCTTCATTCAGTTATGCACTGTTCAATGAAGCTGATCTAAAGGTATAACTCATGAAATTTGAACGTTCTATATTTCTCTCTCCCAGGATACTATCGACTTATCGTCAGCTTACTGGAGATGAAGCTACTGATTGGTTAAATAAGCAAGGCTATACTTTTATTCGAGTAGGAACTGATGGTACTATCGAAGCCAGAACCAAGGACGATAAGTTTCTGACTGGTTATCGTATCTATGAAAGGGAGATCCCTGTCTTAGAGAACTAAGAAGGAGAACTCATGTATTATTGCATAAGACCACATACTCTTACTGAGCTGAAACAGCCGGATACCAAGCATCGTGAAGTATTAGATCGTATACATGAAATTAGTACTAACTATAGGCAAATAGCAGATTTAAGACTATATAACTTAGAAGGTCTTAGAGATGCTGGTATTGCTAAGTGTCTGAAATACATGCACAGTACCAGACTTGATTTATTTAAGCACAGTAAAGTTAATGATGAAGAACTTAATATTAAGATGTTCTATTTAGCATAAAGTTAAAGATCCAGATCCCTGATAAGGATCTGGATCTGTTGCTCATTTTTTTTCAGTTATATATCATTAAGGTGAACAAGATGGATACAATTCCGTATCCATCTAACGCACATAGGAGGTGCTATATGTTCAAGCGTTTCTCTAACTGGGTTGCTAACATCACTATTAAGACTGGTTATGTCATTTCCCATCCTCGGGCTCTCTGGAAGGAGCGCTGCGAGGAGGTCCGCGCCAGGGCATGGGCGCGTGAAATGGCTAAGAAGGCTTAAGACTGAGTAGTACTTACTAGCCTCAGAGTAAGAAGCTGCAGCATCATCGCAGCTTCTTTTTTTATTTTTTAACAGATAGTTACATGTTCGTTAGCGTTCTCAGGTATATCACTTAAGTTCTCTGTACTTAAGCAGACTACATTGCAAGTCTTAAAACCTTCACTAACACTAACGAAATGATTGATGATGAAACATTGTTCTATAAGTTTATTATCCAGTAACGCATTCAGGAATTCCATAGTTTTACCTCTATGATATCCGTCCATACATCTTGTTATCTCATCTGCATAGAAAGGTACTTTATTCAACAGTTTCATCTGTAGCAATATAGCTATAGTCCAAGACAGATCCATTATTTCTTTTTGTCCATCACTAAGCATACTGATATCTTTACTATCGATAGTACCTACTTTCAAAGGTAATCCATAATCAAGTACATCACCTTCTTCGTAGTTATCTATCTTAAGAGGATAAGACCATACTTGTGCTAAGAAGTGATTAACATTATTGATAAGTACATTCATATACTTAAGCATAGACTTATATGCTAGTCCAGTATTAGGAGATAGTGCAGTTTCTATTTTTTCATAAATGTTCTTATCTTCAAGTAATTTATTCAAATTAGCAACTACTTCAGTATCATAGATCCTATGTTGAAGTTCCTGTTCTCTTACAAGAGATTCAAGTTCACGTAGCTGACTATCTAATTCAGTAGCATATTTCTCTAATATACCTCTAAGTTCATTCCAGTAGTCACAGGCACTTTTGACTAGTAATGCTCTTTCTCCTCTGGTAAATCTATCTTGTAATTCTTTACTCTTAGCTAATGCAGCACTATATTCCAGATACAGATTATAATCATTTTGTAAAGACTTGAGTTTAGTATTACAGTTTTCAAGTTTAGCTAAATTAGCTTTAACTTCTGCTTCTTTATTAGCTAATTCTTTAGTCAGGAAATCAACTGATACTCCTGTAGATTTAACTACAGTCATAAGTTCAGTTTCAAGTTTATCTTTACGAGACTGAAGTTTAGTTAACTCATCATGAGCTATAGTGTTATCTATGAGTTCTTGTACATCTCGTGCAAGTTTCATAGGTGTACTGTTAAGGGTATATACTAAATCTTTATCACTAAGAGATATACCGCATCTTTCTAAACAAGACTTAATGGAGTTATATCTCGCGACTAAGTTATACTGCTTGTAAGGTTGTAGTAGTTTACATAGTTCAGTATATTCAGGAATAAGATTATTTTTTTCAATAGAGTATTTGCTTATGTTAGCTTTAATTTCTTTAAGTTTATCTTGCTTAATTTTACTACGCTGAGTAAAGATATTCCTTAATCCGCATCCAGGTAAATTACAGTTACTAGGTATACCTGCTACTTTACTATCCTGTTCTATTTGTTTAGATAGTTCTTGTTCCTGTTCTTGTAATGTAGCTAGTTCACGATTGTAATACTGAAGAGATTCGTATAAACTTCTACCACGCTCTAGTTTAGTTTGATATTCATCAGGAGTAACGAATTTAGCCTCTAAGCTAGTATATGCAAGTAGTTCCTCAGTTAGTTTATTGTGTAACTGGCGATACTTATCAATCTGATAAATGTTAAGATATTTATCTATTGAACTAGGGTATTTACTTATCTCTTCATTTACTTTAGATAATTCATTCTCTAATTTAGATACAGGGTTATCTTTAGTTTCATCCAGATGCTTTTGATATTCGTTGATTTCGTTAGAGAGTTTCTCTATGTAACTACGAATAGTATTTTGTTCTTGTTGGGTATTAGTTATACTACTTAAGATTTTTTGTTTAGAAGTATAGTAATCATCGCCTCTGCTAACATTAGTAAATTTAATAAGCTGATGACGTATCTCTTTACAACTCTGAAGTATATCTTCTACAGGAACTACATTATCAGAATGCTGCCTGTAATAAGTGATATCCTCACCGAAAGTGCTTATAATAGTTTGAACATGCTGTCTAAGCATGTAGATAAGCTGGTCAACTACCTGTTTACGTTTCTGTAAATCGTTACGTGTAGAAATATGTTGCTCAAGTGTTTTACTATCAAGCATAGAGTTCTCAAGTTCAGTTTTTCTAGCTTGTAGCATTTGAACATTAGCTTTACAATCTTTGAGTTTACTTAAAGCTTTCTTATGTGCATCAAGTATTAACCCTAAATCCATAGGGTTGATTTTAAGAAACAGGTTCTTACGTTCTGATTTAGTAGTACTAGTTAATTTTATTCTAGAATAAATTAAGTCATAAATGAAACTAGTTAAACCAAAATGCTTGGTTACTAGTTCCATTTGCACATCAGTAGTATGACCCTGATTTAATTCACACCCATCACAGACAAATGAATGTGGAGATGTTTTACTGCTGAAATCTGACTTAAGAACATACTCGTGATTTTCATGAGTTATCCTTATCTCTTTGTAGCCATCCTTCTCAAAATCAGTACGAACTGCAGGTAGTGGATTTAATTGGGCTAAGAGACTACTCTTACCCTTACCAGATTCAGCGATGATAACAGTCACAGCTTCAGGAAATTCAGCTTCAAAATGCTGAATGCCGGCTAGCCTGAATCTCTTGAATCCTTTCAAACAAATGTAATTTATACGCATATTTGTATATCCAAAATGAACTATACAATCTAGTTAGTTGAATAGATATCTATGGTTTTCTTTGTAAATGATATAGATTACATAACCAGAGGTATATATGGCAGTTACCAATATAAAGACTGTGGTTGAAGCTACAGTTGCTCCGCAGATTATAGCTCTTGAACTTAAGTATAAGTCAGCTATAGATGAAGCTAGAAGTATAGTAGAGAAGCAGGATAAGATTATAGCTAACAATGCTACTATAGCAGGAGATACTCAGCTAGCTGTTAATAAAATATCAGAAGAAGTAAAGAAAGAATTAGCTGATATGTCGTCCAGACTTGAAACTATAGAAGCTAATATTGCAACACTTAGAGCTGACGTAGATAAACTTATAGCAGCTAATTAAACTTTAAGTAGTACTGCCGCTTTTGAAGCGGCAGTACTACTTGTAAAGTAAGTAAGCTTAATGATATTTATGAACTTTTAGTTTTGAGAGTTTTGCTGAGGCTCTTAAGATCTCTATATGCACCATCTGAGTATTCAATTAAAATATTTCCTAAAGTCGATGCGAAACTAAGTATTTTTTTAGGCATCCCTACTAAATAAATAAGTCGTTTTTTATACTTATCATCGATTTTGTTAGGATCTTTCGATTTAATATTGGACATCATAGTTTTTTCGTGTTTAACTAGATCATTTTGAATAGAATCACAGAAAGCAATATTGCTACTGATATTTTTACAATAGGTTCCCGCATCTTTTAGTAATTTTGTTAGTTTTATAGATTTTGTTTTATCTTCAACCTTTTTTTCTTTAGTTAGTTCTTGTTGGCATTTTTCGATAGACGCAGTTATCGTGGATGGCTGATTCTCATAAAGATCGCCACCAACTGGATTGCCTATTTGATCGTAATCTTGTTCTCGATTCGCTAGATCCATACAATTCGTGTATATTTGAGTTACTTGTTTGAATTGTTCGACCGAGCCAATAAAGTCTTTTAGCACCTCTTGATGAACGATTAGTTGAATATAATCGTATTTTTCAATTTCAGCGTCCTGAGTAAGATCGTACGTCTGCTGCATTTCTTGAATAAGTTCACCAAGATTTTTTAAGCGTAAGCCAAGGACCTGTAGAAGTTTATGCCAAAATGTAATAAATTTGGTTTTGATCCAATTCCATACAGCCTGAATCCCTTCCCAGATCTTATGCCAAAATCCAGTATTCTCATCTTCCATAGCAGCTATGAATTTAGAAGAATATTGATCGTGGGGGTTACCGGTAGTCGGCATGGATTCACATGAAGGGAATCTTATACCGCACATACGATCTAATTCACCATTAGAGTTATAGATACTAAGGAAAGTACGATCGATACCATATTGCTTAACATGAGTATACAGCTTACTCATCTGTACAAGCATTTGAGCCTGTACTTCGTTATCCTTAGCTTCAGAGCTGATATTAGCTACATTAGATGCAATTTCAGCTAATTGATTTGCTGCCGATACAGTATCGCCGCTAGCAATAGCTTTATTGCTATCTAAGTACGCTCCCATACCGTAGAATAAAGAACTTACTGACATAGAATCCTCGATAGATATTAGTTTGATTAAATTTTAGTGACTAGATCATTATCGTGTTTAGCGAGCCATCGCTTTAATATCTCGATACGACCAGTTATATCATTTGCATTGGATATGGCCTTTTCTTTACCCATTTCATTTACGAATTGCTCTAGAGCTTGTTTAAGTCCTTTACCGTAGCCAGTTTTCATGGCATTGTGATCAGCTGCAAGCTCATAATTTATTGGTGCCCAACGTAAATGATCTAGCGTACCGTTTTTACCTCTTTTAACGCTTGCTTTTTCTTTAGTTACGTGAGCCAGTTCATGCATTAGTAATCCAACTAACATTAACATTTGCTTAGGATTCTTTTCCGCTTTATCTATAAGTTTACGCTCGATGCAGATACATGATTTTGGCGGATCTATGCGATCTGCAGTAGCTGGCGCAGCTGCAAAAGCTGGCGATGCTGTCATAGCTTTGACGCCTTCTATCGCATATACATCTATACCGAGCCAGCCAGATAGATCTCTAATTTTATATTTAGAAAGATATTTTTCAGCTGTTCCTTTTGGATCAAGTTGTGTAGCCGGATCCGTTCCCCAGGCCCGAAGATCTGCATTTATTGTAGCATTTTTGTTGTTCTTAATAAAGATCTTAAGCTCACGATATATATCGTTAGTTAAAGCAATAATGAATTTCCCATTTTTGACTACTTTAGTTAATATTTTTTTTGAGATGTCGGTAAACTTAGTTAATACTCTTCCGATAGCGAGTTGCATACGGGGATCGTCTTTATATTTTTTATCAACTGTATTTGAGAAGTCATTGATTTTTTTAATAGTATCGGTAACCTTTTTTCGTAATTTCTCATTGTCTTCAAGTATTTGCTTAGATTCGGTATTGTATTCAGTTAATATACGGACTAACTCATTTATCCCTAGAGAAACCAATGCATTACCGACTGGTTTTTCTTTTTTAGTAGTATCCGTAGAAAGTGCATTTTCGTTGTCGTCAACATCATCTTCCAGATCGTCCAGCTTATCTGCTGATTTAGTTAAGTCATCAATAGCTTTACTTATTCGAGTTAAGGTATCTGTTCCGCGGGACAAGAATAGCTTATTGGCTCCTGTTAGATCGCTCAGATAGTAACTATCGTCTAGCAGTGCTGCTAGTCTACTTCCTTTTCGTAAATTAACAGGATTAAACGGACTTGAATAGTATCTATCTTTAATGGTGGAGATAAGTTTGCTAAGATCTTTAGCGCGCAAGTTAAAGAACTCTAAAATACGATGCCAAAGTCCTATAACTTTATCCTTTACCCATTTCCAGGCATCTTGGATCCAACCCCAAATCTTTTGCCACCAGCTCTTATGCTCTCCACTATCATCTTCCATAGCAGCTATAAAAGCCATAGAGTATTTACTATGCGGATTTCCTACAGCAGGTATAGATTCACAGGCTGGATATTTCATACGGCATATTTCATCTAAACGGCCATTTTGATTGTATAATGACACGAATGTTCTATTGATTCCGAAACGCTTGACGTGCTGGTACATGTCACAGATACGAATAAGCATCTGTGCTTTCATTGATGAATCTTTATTTTCATCGGCTATAGCTGATGTATCATCTATTATTTCAGTAGATAATTTTGCAACTGTAACTTCATGGTCTGGGCTGCTGATAGTTTCCGCAGTATGACTATCGATAATTGTGTTGGTACTGAGATACGTCTCCATACCAGGAAATAAAGCACTTAATGCCATTTACTTATACCTCTTATAGAGTAGTTACTTACTATTTTATTGTCATCTGTATTAGCTGTTCTTTTTTACTTTTAATTACTTATATGTTGAAAGTGTACACCCTGCATCCTCAGGAGTTTATCTTAGCCTGAGTTAAAACACGACCATAGTTTTAGATGATCAGGGGAACTACGAACGTGACTACAACTATTATAACACCGGAGGTAGCGAAGATAACGTACGCTTATCATGCAGATGGTGCTGTAGAACCTTATATAAATTTTTATCCAGGTATAGCACTAGATGAATATACGTATGTTACTAAATTACCGCTACACTCTTTTAGCAGTGATTCAGATCTTAATATCGCTGCTGGTGATGTGCTGTCTCTATCGGCAAGTAAAGATGATAAAATATTAGCTAAAATTACAACCAAGTCAGCTAATAGACGTATCAATCTCAAGTTAGACAAATGCCCAGTCTGTGGAAGTAAACTTATTCGATTTACTCCTGATGGCCCTGGCTGTTGTCTTAATCGTTCTTGCGGAGCACAGCTGTATAGTAACCTGTTAGCGTTTTTAGCTACTATGGGTATTTCGCTTACTGGTATTAACGGGCACATTATTAGCTCACTGGTGTGCCGTGGTAAATTAACCAGTATAGTAGATATATTTATGTTAAATTACAGTGACATCTGTGATGGCTGTATAACTGAGTCAGAAGCTCGTATCTTTATACAGTATATTCACAGTATACGTGGTCACGTAACTATCGATCAACTTCTGAAAAGTTTAGTTATTCCAGGACTTAAACTTGAAGATATTGAATCGATACGCAATTTATTTATTATAAACAAGTTTACATTACTTGATGTACAGTATCTGTTTGATAAATCTATTACTTCTCAGTATAAAGGAATTGATTGGACAGCTTGGGAACGATTCATCTCTATAGATGCTAACCGTGAACTGATTGTCAGACTCTGCGCAATCCTTTACATCTAAGATAATTCATTGTTCTTACAGATATATATTACTAACCTGATGTAAACACTAGTTATTAGTGCTTACTGATTCATTACAGGAGTTAAAAATGGCAGAAGAAGTTAAGAAGGAAATTGGTCAGGACTTCGCGGACTATCTGAAGTCTAAGGCTAAGGTTGAGGGCAACGAGGCTAATCTCACCCTCTCGGATCTCAAGGGTTTCTACAAGACCAAGGGTGTTACCGAGTCAATGGTAGACCAGTGGTCTGGACTCCAGAAGGAGGTAGAGACTGGTCTGTACAGGTTTGCTAACGACAAGGTTCTCGAGCAGGTCAAAGACCTCAAGAAGAAGGGTAAGACCGAGGAAGCCAAGAAGGCTGAGTTCATGGTTAAGCTGAACGTTCCTAATGGTATTCAGAAGTTTACCGCTAAGGCGCTCACCATCAACCAGAACCCTCAGGATCGTACCAAGGAGATCAAGAAGTACGGCCAGTTCTCTGAGAAGATCAAGACAAGCCGCGCTATTGATAAGGACGTCATGGCGGATTACGCAGCCCGTATTGAGAAGGAACTCGGACTTAAGTAATTATAATAATGTTTTAGGAACTAACATCAAATAAAGCGGGTATCCACGATTATATAGATCGTGGATACCTTTTACTTTATTTTTTTACTATGGAGATAAATTACGATGAATGTAGCAGTTGAGAATTCATTCATGGCGAAAGTTAACAACAGCGCCGCTGGTGTTGTTCTTCAGATGAGATATTTTCCAGGTTTCGTAGCAAGTAATTACAAAATAGAATCTTTACCTACAGGGCTTCCTGAAGCAACTCTTATCGGTAAACTGGATGGAGTTCCTGTTAATGATAGAGAGTGTACGGATATACGAGGTTCCATTCTTAGCATTCTCGATTGGTGCTTAGAAGATGTAGATAGCGAAATCCTGTACAAGATGGTACCTTATAAAGCTATAGTAGTCAGAGGCTGTCAGTATGAAGTTGAGATCGTTAGTGACCGTACTAATGCTCCAGTTGAAGGTATAGCTAATTTATTTCATCTTTTATATCCTACTGAAAATTACTCATATGCTTACGATGTTAAAGTTACTGTAACTAAAGCAAGGACTTGGTCTGCTAATTATAAGCCGATTGATAACTTCGAAGGAGATTTAAGCCAGTTTGATTTAGATAAATTTCTTAAACAACCGCAAACTCCTAAAGCTAACAATCATTATCGTGTTACTCCGATACCCACCAAAATGACTGAACCCGCAGCACAGGTTCGGGTAGAGCCTAAGGGATATACAGCTGTTGGTACTGATATCGATGGCAATTCTGATAAGCCCGGTAATCCGGAAGACATATTTGCTTCTATCATGGCAGAAGCTGCTAAACATGTAAATAATGTCAGGGAAGGAAATACTCCTGCTCTTAAAATAGAGAATACTGCCGATACAGTTAAAATCAGTGTAGGCGAAAAAGAAGCTGAACAGCCTTCTAAGGAAGCTATTGACAAGTATGTTAAGAATTCAATGGAAGAAGCTAAAGATGCTTTAGCCGAGAAGATGCGTCAGTCACTTCAGGAAGCTAGAGATGAGGGTATGACCGTTTCTACAGCTCAGCGTGGCGATGCTGTCGCTGAAGATGATTTTGATTTCGAAAAGAAATAAAAATATCTAAGAAAATACCATCAGAGCCGGAGCTGATATCAGCTCCGGCTCTGATGATTTATATTTTCTGAAATTCCTTATCCTGTGAATAATCCGGTGATATAACTAGCTGTAATATTATCAAAATTTGCATCACCCGTTACAGTCAGTCCAGTTGCTTTGATAGTAGCCGGTAACTTCAATGATACATTAGCACTACCATTTACACTCACAGCGGTACTAGTGTTAGTACCATCAGTTATACTGATGTTTCTAGCAGTACCCCAATTCGCTGTGGTTATGTTAGCAGTACCATCGAACGAAGTGCCGTTGATGGTACGTGCAGTCTGCAACTTCGTTGCCGATGCGGCGTTGCCAGTGCAGGAGCCAGAAGAGCCAGAGCAGTTTCCAGTTACATTTCCTGTAAGCGCACCATTAAACGTTGTAGCAGTAACCACTTTTCCTGTAGTGATGGTGACGTTGTTGATGGAAAGCGTTCCAGAAGCGGATTCGATTATTCTTGACGTGTAGTCTGCCGTGCTCTGGTTGTAGTGGAAGTCAAGAAAGCCGCCGTTGTTTGCCGTGGTTGCCACTGGCTTGAACTCGATTGCCGGTGTTCCTGTGATTGCGCCGGTTATCGCAGCTGAACCGTCAAAGTTGTTTCCCCACAAGCTTCTGGCAGTTGCAAGCTTGGTGGCAGTGGCGGCGTTGCCGGTCAGTGAGCCGGTGACGTTGGCTTTAATAGCGGCAGGAAGCTTGAGCGTTACCGCCGCACTGCCATTGACGCTGACAGCCTCTCCAGTGTTCGTGGCGGTCGCATCGGCAATCGAGATATTACGTGCAGTACCCCAGTTAGCAGTAGTTATGTTAGCAGTACCATCGAACGAAGTGCCGTTGATGGTACGTGCAGTCTGCAACTTCGTTGCCGATGCGGCGTTGCCAGTGCAAGAACCAGAACTTCCAGAACAATTTCCGGTTACATTGCCTGTAAGAGGGCCAGAGAATCCTGATGCGGAAATTACATTAGTACTTGGATTAACTTTTACCGATTTAGCAAAGATACCAGTCTTAGCACCCTGATTAGCAGTAGCATCAGCAGTTGCCACAAGCAATACAGGATAAGTAGCATTTGTTGTAGATACATTCTGAGTCATTAATGTATCAGTATTTGTATTAGGATTATTAACCCACTTAGCTGTACCATCTGAAGCCCATCCAAGGAACTGTCCTGATGAACCTCCTGAAGGGATGTGTTTATTTCCTGCTGTAGTAGGATGAGTATAAACAGTATCCTGAGTAGTTAATGTACCAGTATTACCGTCAATCTGCGTATAGGTAATAGTCTTACCAGATATACTCAAACCTTTTATAATGGTGTTAGTTAACTCTTTACCATTAGCATTACCAGTAGCTTTAGTAGCAGTAGCAGCATTTCCTGAAATGTTGCTGTCTGTAAACGCGAATGTCTTCCACGCACCCCACGTTCCGTTCATTCCTTTGCGGTAATACAACCCGTTATTGTTATGACATATTTGTTCGACGACCCAGTCTGAATCGGAAAGTCTTCTGAGCGTCCTGCTTTCTAGAGTTGTGTTGACTTGGGCTGGAACGTTGGTCAATGTCGTATAGCCGCCCGTGGTTGTATAGTATGTTAATTTCGAGCCAGCAGTTGTGGAATAAAGACTATTTGCATCTTCAGTCGATTTATCCTTGTTGATACCGATAATATCACCTGTAAACGTCTTAGCACCTGAAATAGTCTGAGCACCGTTTAAGGTTACGTAATTAGACAAACTCTGATGACTTGTTAAAAATCCAGAATCATTCGTTAACTCAGAAACCTTTGTAGGTACTGTAATATTTGCCGTTGCGTTAGCACTGGCATTAGAAGTAAATGTAGCAACATTTGTACCGTTCTTTTGAATGGTCAAAGTAGCGTTATTAACTGTATATGTGTTATTCTTACAGGTTAAGGTTCTGTTAGTTACACTCGTTACCCTACCCTTAGCATCTACTGTTATCTCTGGAACTGAGATGGTTGCATTATTATTACCTGTAACATCGGCACTTGGTCCGTAAGTGCCAGCGGTAACACCTGAATTAGCAAGAGTTACAGGGACAGACCAGCCTTTCTTGGAACCTGCGGAAGTACCTGTCGCATCACCAGTAAGAGCAACGGTGGCATTTGCTGAGAACTGTGTTGCTGTCGCGGCGTTGCCGGTACAAGAACCAGATGATCCACTACAGTTACCTGTAACATTACCAGTTACGTTACCAACAAAAGTTGCTTTGATAGTAGCCGGTAACTTCAATGATACATTAGCACTACCATTTACACTCACAGCGGTACTGGTGTTAGTACCATCAGTTATACTGATGTTTCTAGCCGTACCCCAGTTCGCTGTGGTTATATTAGCAGTACCATTGAACGACGTGCCATTGATGGTGCGAGCTGTAGCGAGTTTAGTAGCACTGCCAGCATTACCAGTAACACTGCCGACTATTGCAGTTGAGAACGTTTTAGTTCCGGCTATAGTTTCGTCGCCAGTTAAATGTACAACATCTTTGTCATAAGCGTAATATGCTAGTAGCGGATTGAGCGCTTTAACTGCCGTAACACCATCTGTTAAATAAACGATATTACTACTATCTACTACTAGCACATTGGCTGGTAATACACGGTCAGCCAGCGCAGTTTTTTCTGCAGCAGTTAACTTGACTACTGAAGTTATTCCTTTAATCGAGTTGAGTATATTACGGTTACCAGTTAGCATTTGAGTATACTCCTAATGGGTTAAGTGTAAAGTCTATAGAATGCCTGCAATTTCGGTACTTAAATTAGTTAAAACGCATGACAATTATTGTTTAGTATTTAGGATAAGCGAGCACAATTATGACTAAAAAAGCAGAACACTTTTATATACATAGTACGCATTGCAAATACGGTGATGATCCGTTACGAAATGCAGTTGTAGTTAAAGAAGAAGTCTGCACCATTGAAAATGGTAAAGAAGTATGGACACCTAAATTAAATATCTTAAGAGATCCTGAACGTCTTTTTTACGTCACACTTCCACAGTTTCGTAATCATCAATTCAAAAAAGAATTCGAAGATAAATCTAAACTGGAAGTATTTCGTTGTCACGATTCAGAACTTAAAACTAAATTAGCTCAGGCATTAGGATTAAATCCTTGGAAATACAAATATGCCAGTATACGTGAATTGTGTTCTTCTCCGTATGTATACGGAGCTGATATAGATACCGAAACTTTAATAAAGCAATGGTATCTTAAGCACCAGCCTGCAGGTAAATCAGCTCATTATACGGCGGGAGCATTTGATATTGAAACGGAGGTGGTGGGCGAAAAACGTATAAACGTTATTACATTTATACATGAACGCCAAGTCTATACAGCAGCTCTGAAAGATTTCTGTAATATTTACAATAAAGAAGCAGATACTTTCAAACCGGCTACTGAGCAGGACTGCTTGAAGGTTATTGATGAAACTATCGGAGATAACTTAAGAGAAAATAAGTTCGAATTACATTTTACTATACAACCAACTGAACTTGATTTAATCAAGTGGATATTTGCTCGTATACATGAGTGTAAAACAGATATTATCGGTATTTGGAACCTAGACTTCGATATACCTAAGGTCATAGAACGTATAACTGCATTAGGAGCTAAACCAGAAGATATTTTCTGTCCTCCGGATCTCCCTAAAGAACTGCGTTATTGCAAGTATAATAAAGATACTGGCCTAATGGCACAGCATATCACTGATAAATGGCATTGGCTTAGTTGTACTGGTTATAGTCAATTTGTAGATAGCATGTGCTTGTATGCACGTTTGCGTAAAGTAGATGGAAGAGATATTTCATATACTCTTGATTACATCTCTACTAAAGAACTAGGCCAAGGTAAACTTCATTTCGGTGCTATCACGAACCACCGCTTAGCACAGACTTATGATTTCTTACACTACATTGCATACAACATTAACGATGTTGTTATTATGCAGTTAATGGAATTTAAGAATCACGATATTGATACTCTATTAGGGTTGTCTGACTGTAGTTTATTGAGGAATTTTAATAAACAAACTATCATGGTACGTGATGGAGATTATGTTTATGCTCAGGAACATAATCATGTACCAGCATCTGCAGGAACTACTAGTTTTACTAAGTGGGATAATGAGATGACTAAGGTTGGAGGCACTGTACTTCCACCAGAGAAAGCTATAGGCGTTGGCATTAAAGCAGTTAAAAATGTAAATGCTAATACCCAGGTTAACTTGTTTGTTAACGACCTTGATGAGTCATCGATGTATCCTAGTTCCGAGCGTGCATTCAATGTTAGTAAAGAGTCTTACTACGGAACTATGCTGCATATCAACGGTTATGATAATTCTCTTAAACCTATATACGGAGCTAGTCTTAGTCATCCAGATGCGTATGCTTTACAGGTTATGGAAACTTTTTACGATATGCCTGGATACAAGGAAATGGATAAATTATTCGAAGAATATATAAGTTCAGGTAAACAGTAGATATATATTACTTCTGTGTGAAAAGCTGTACAACTCGTACAGTTTATTACCGAGGATGTATGTATGCATATATTTATAGATCATTTTAACTTCTGGCCATCGAAAAAAGATGATAAGTTTACCCAGAAGAAGAAACTTAACGCTTATGATTGTGCTTTAGAAGTACAGGCTGATAATGTCTGGAGAGCACTCGGGGCAGATGGTTACATTGAGATACTTGGAGTTGTTAATAATAACACGGGCTACAGTATTTCTTTCGAGAAAGCGTTAACTCGTTACATTAGTAATGATGTTTATACTCGTATCAGCGAGAGAGATCGTTGGCTGTTTGATCCTGAGTCAGGAATGGGTAAACGTAATCTTGAGTTTCTGCACAATTATGTTGAATGGGTCGCTGAAGGCATCTTAACTGGACGTATTCGTAGATACTCTGGCTGGTTTGGCAAAGCTTCTCGTTTATGGAAAAATCAGATTGAGTCTATCCGAGATCTTTCTAAGAAGTTATCCGATGAAGGGCTCGCTGATGTGAAGTACGATCCTAAACATGACTGATAAGGAGAACTCATTATGAGTGAATTTGGAGTTTATAAGAAAGGAGACTTTCGCTTCTTTATTCCGACTGCTACTTACGAGCAGCTGGATACTGAGGCTGAGAAGCTTCCGTTCGATGAACAGATAGATAGGGTACGCAAGGCTTTTGATCCTAATACTGTTTATGAGATAGAAAAGATTGCTTTTGAGGCCGGTGAGGAGTTAGGTCTCGGTACTAATCTTAGCTTAAGAATTGCTGTTACTGATTGGATACTTGGCATTTTTCTGTATCGTATACATAAAAGTCATGATGACGCTCTGAATCAAGCTATCTACGATAGGACTACAGAAGATGGATTTCAGTATTTTATGGAAGCTGTCCAGTGGGCTACTATCGCAGCTTGGAACATTATGCTAGAGCAGAAGAAAGTACGCGATCGAGAGCTTTGGCCAGGTGATAGTTATACGCCTATTTATGCTGATGATTTACTCGAGATGAATAAGCGAGATGCTGAGTATGGAAACATTAAGTTTAAGCCAATGCCAGTTTGGTACTGCCAGCCTCTTGACTGGCTGGCCGATGAACTGTGGAAGAAGGTTAGCGTCGTAAACAATCCCGAGATTGCTCGTAGATGGCCGGTAGAGTATGAGTGCTGGTCGCCTAAATGCCTCACGTACGCTTTTGAGGCTGGTATAAATACTGATGCAGCTGATGATATACTCTCGAGAACAATTCTCGAGTTCATCGCCGATCGTAATACAGTGCTTAATCTTCCAGATAGAAATAGGAAGGTTTTAACTGGTGACTTAGTAAGTCTCAGTTGGGTTTACGATACACTTAGAGATATCTATCAAGGTGATATACCTAGAATAGATGATTGAGTGATTTCAGTTTAATGCTTATATAAGAAAGCCGTAGCAGTATGGCGGCTTTCTTTTTTTTGTTTTTATTCATATATAGGGTTATATGAGGTGCACTCACCATAACGGTGAGTGCACCCATAAGACTATATATTATTTATCACTTACGGAGCCGGAGTGATGATATCAGTGGGCTGAGGAAGTGTGGTAGCCTTGGAGCCAACGGTTTGGAACATGTCGATGAACTTGTCGAGACCCTTGACACTGAAGTACATACCAATCGGGTTGGTAGGAATAACCATGGTCCTGGCGTTAGCGAAGATACGCTTCCAGGCAGCATTCTGCATCTGCGGAGTGTAGTTAGCTACATAGGTACCATAATCCCAGTTACTACCGAAGTTGAGTACGGACTCAGGATCATCAGCACGATAAGGAATGCATACAATCTTATCCCTCAGATAGTTGAAGGTAGAAGTTACGCAATCGAGGATGGTTCCATCAGGCAGTACACGACGATACTCAACAGTAGAACCGTCAACAGGCTCGGTCTTGTTGAGATGGTTGTGATAATGAGGAATACTGAAGCAAAGCTCAAGGATGATAGGAGAAGTGAATACCTTGAAGAGCGGGGACTCACCTGCATTCAGAGCATGCTTGTAGAAGGTGTTCGCATACAGAAGAGCGAAGTGGTGCATGAAGAACAGCTCTACGAAGGACCTCATATCGCCAAGGAAGTCTCCAGAACGGATGTTGTCCATCTGAGTAAGATCAAGAACATTGATGTATACTGCAGGCTGAACGAGCTGACCAGCCGGGAACTGGAATCCAATCCTGTCGAGACGGGAACGAAGCTTAGGATCCTCATTCTCCTCGTTGGTGACGTTGTAAACGTGCATCAGGGTGCTAACGATAACATCGATACCACGATGATCCTGACCAAGGGAGATAGCCTCAGTTACAAGACTCATCAGGTAGTTAGGAGCCTGCTCATCGAGAGCGTAGTCGACCATGATGTTACGGCCGTTACTGATTTCGAAGTCGAAGGTCCTGATGTGAGAGTTGATAGCAAGGTTGGACTTGCGAAGGTTCTCTTCAGAATACCTAGCATCGATGGTGTAACCAACAACAGTCATGTTGAGGTTAGCAGCAAGGGTAGCCACATCCGGAGCGATAGCAGCGCCGTTGACGTTGTATGCCTGGAAAGCGATGAAGCCATAGCCCTGAACATCAGAATACTTCAGGTTGATCTGAGCAGTGAATGACAGACGAGCCCTGATGTAGTCAGTATCAGTCAGACCAGCGAAGATAACAGAATCGTGACCATCTGCGGTCTTCTGAGTCTTCTTAAAGGCAAGGTCATGCTCAACAACGGTACCACGGTTACCAGAATCGTTGGTGTTCGGGAGCATGTTCAGGCGAGCATCGTTAAGCTTGCTGACAGGGATCTCGATACGCTCATTGTTAGTGCCATCAGTTACGTCAACGATGACGGACTGAAGCCTTACATTCTCAGAGACGAGGTCGGTATAGTTGTAGTGATCCTTACCAATCTGATCCTTGAGTATGGAGAGGTCGAAGAGGTTAGCAGATACGTTGGCCTTAACAACACCATCAGCGAGGAGGAGTCCTTCAGTATCATTCTGAACAAGAGGAATGATCATCTGGAGCTCGTTAGATACCGGAGCCGGATTGTTGTAGAGGCTCAGGAAGGTCTGACGATGATCACCATCATTACGAACCTTGTGGTCAGAATCGTAAGACTTCAGCATATCGTAAATTTCAGCATACGGTACGGTGTAGTGAACATACGGAGAACCAGAGGAACGACGATGGATGATACGATCCAGAAGTCCACGATGGAACTGAAGAAGGGTTACTGCAAGAGTAGTCCTTACATCAGGAATGACCTTATCGATGTTAGCACCGAATGCTTCGGTACCAGGAATAACACCGATGTTGGAAATCTCACCGAACAGAGACGGTGCGAATACCAGGTTGTTAGACCTCTGAATATCTGCAGAGTTAACTTCCTTACCACCATGGGAGAAGTGCTGAGTGATGAACATGCCGTTATCACCGTTGCAAGACTTCCAACGAGAGAGTAAGCAAGCTACTGCCTGTGCAGCCTCATATTGCTTCTCAGGAGGAATGCAAGCACGATCAAGGAGATCCTTGATAGCTGCATGACTGCTGACTTCCCAGTTAGTATTGGAGAGAGACTCCATGGAGCAAACAACCTTAGGATCGTGAACATCATAACGAACGGTGTTAATGATAGCGTTATCTGCGAGGAAGTCCTCGGTAGCAGTAATAACGGCATTGGCTACAGCACCAATCTCGGTCTTCTGAGGTGCATGACCAAATACATTGTCCAGCGTTTCGCTGTATCCCTTATAAATGGAAAGTGAGTCGTTGCTAGTTGACATATTTATTTAATCCTTTTCTATAGATTGGGGTTAGAAATCCATTAGTTAGATAATCTCAAGGATATTCTGGTGAGAAAGTCTCTGAGACAAGCTATACTGGCTAGATATAACCAGCGCGATTTCCATCTCTTAAGCATGACAATGTCATTAGGCCTTGCGTTACGAGGAGGCTGCTTGATGAGATTGGTTATACGCTGTGCAACTATTTCTCTGTAGATGTAATCAGTCATAGGTTCCGACTGAGGATTGGCCAGTTCAAGCAGCATTTTGTCAGGATCGATCTGAGGAGTAACCTTTTTAGGTTTTTCCTGAGTATCGTCCAGACTGCTAGCACCGCCAGCTAATTCATCAGTTCCACCTAGATCAGGACTTGCATCTGCGTCAGATGCTGCGGTGTCTGCTCCATCTGTATCGCCAGACAGATCAGTACTATCATTGCCTATATCGCCTGCGCTATCATCAGTGGCTGTATCGTCAGCTTCCATGCTGACTACGAACCTATCCTTGATAATATCTGCAAGCATACTTTTTCTGAAAGCAAAAGCTTCTTGTGCTGAGATATGATTTATATCTTTGGTGAAGTAATTAACCAGATTATAGCTTTCGCCTATTCTGGCTAGCAGATCACCGAAAAGTTTACTATCCCTAGGAGACTGCAGTTTACCCTGTTTGATTTGGTTAAACAGAGATCTCTTAAAGCTAGCTAAGTCAACTATACGCTCCGACCCTGACGGAGACGGTGACACATATGAACTTCCAGTAACCATATCGAAGCAGATATCTGCTATGGCAACGTTGATGTTACCTGTAGAATTTGCTATAACATATTTATCATGATCTATGCTAAAGCTGGCATAAAGACTAATAATCTCATCCACGGTATAGTTAATCAGGTTAAAACCCCCGATAAACGATGGAAGATCTTTAGCACAGTTGGTAGCTTCAGTAAAATCAAACCCTAATGTAGTAAGAGGGCTGAGAGTCATCGCTACCTGGTAAGAACGTCTGTCATTGCGACTAGTACGGAAATCGCACAGCGTTAATGAAGGACGATAGATAGGTGCATTCCTTAAAATTCCATCTGGATAGTCTTCAACATTGTAATACCCAGTGAATATAGCTAAGAATTCATCGAGGAATGCTTTGGTCATAGTGGCAGTGTATAGATCGTTGTAGTATTTAACACGATTCTTCTGCCTAAAAATAGTATACAGCTCGGAGATAGGTCCGATAGCCGGTAATGTTTTAATATCTTTATGTAGTAGATGATCGATATATCTAATACCAGATTCATATAAGTTATCAATAGTGATATCACTAGTATGAATCGCATTAGGTATAGACATCCTCATCTTGATTACACTGTTTCTAAAATCAGAACAGGTAGTCGTGCAGCTACATAACTTTAGATAGTGAAGATATATAGCTTGTTCAAGTACGACTTTCATCTGATCGAACTCGTGTAATCCGCTCAATATGAATCGTCCAGGTGCTTGATTAGGGCTATCAGTATCCTCGGATACTATCATAGCGTTAGTAAGCATATTTGACATGGAGATCTCCTACCGGTGTTAGGAAAAAAGTACAAATTCTATATAATGCGGTCAGCAATAAACGGAATAAAGGGAGCTTAAGGTGTTAGGTTCAGATGCCGAGCTGTTTGTAGATTCACTTATACTTATCATACATGCTAAGGACAGTACCAGTGTCAGCCTCGTAAAATCACTGCTTACTCAGTATGATAAGGAATCTGTAAACGCAACATATACAAATGGACAGTATATTGAATTGTATGTTGATCTCATCAGACAAGTGATATCCAGTAATCTGGATGGTACTAATAAAGGTCAGATGGAATCATTCTTACTTAAATTCAAATCAAATCCATTGGTGTTAAAAGATCCAGAATTGTACAGTACGCTTCGTCGGATATTTCTGGAGAGCGATTTAACTCAGGAGATGATAGAGTATTATCGTACTGAACTATCAGCTGCTTTGGATATAGACAGAAGCGATAAACAAGTACGTAAACTTTTTGCTAAACTTAACTCATCTCACAAAGATAATGAGTCTAAGCTTAAGTTGATACAGGATATCAACGATATCTGTACTGATATAGTCAGTCGTAATAAAAACAGTATGTTACTTCGTACTAACGATGGGGATACTACTATACACGATGTTGACTTCTCAGATACAGCAGCTATTAGTAAAGGATTTAGTGTATACTCGATAACTAATGTTAAAAATGTATTCACTTTAGGATTACAGGGACTTAATCGAGCACTGGGTGGTAGGGGATTACGTCTAGGTGAATCAATGGTAGTCAATACTCTTCCTTTTAATGGCAAGAGTTTGATGTTACTTAAGATGGCACGTTGGATAGTAACACTTAATTCAGTTTCCAATGAATTTAAGAATCCCACTTGTTTGTTTTATTCATTGGAGAATGAAACTCCACAGAATCTTAGACAACTGTTTAGAGAGATGTGGATGAGCGATAAGCGTGCAGAACCCCCCAGAGATATGAGTCTTGAAGAGATGGTTCTATACATTCATGATCAGTTTCACAAGAACGGCTGGAAATTGGTTATCAAACGTAAGTTAGGATCTGAATTCGGCCCAGCTGAACTTGAGGCGGATTTCAATGCATATGCTCAGGCCGGTTATACCCCGATGGTAGTTATCATTGACTACGTTAACCTCATGAAGAAAGGTGAAACGGATAGCCGTGATTTGGCTGTACGTACTTTGTATAATCGTATCTGTAACTTCTTGAAGTATAACAACTGCTGTTTCATTACTGCACACCAGCTTAATCGTAAAGCAGCTGAAGTAGTCAGAGCTAACCCGATGGGAGCTGTTAAGAAGTTTACTCTCGATATGCTTAGTGATAGTACTGACCCTCAACGTGAAGTTGATATCGTACTTTATCAGAACAAAGAAATCGATATGCACGGCAGGGCTTGGATGACCTGGAAACTCGATAAGCATCGTTACGATGATACTACTCCTGAAAAGGATAAGTATTTTGCTTATATGTTTGATGGTCCTCTAGGTATACTTGATGATATTGGCGGTAAGGATATGAGTACTGATAATATCTATGCTGCTGAATATGATGAAGATGAAGAAGCCGAAACTATGACTTCCGCATCTCCGGCTTCATTTGGTTAGATAGAGTTGGGATATACCGTCATAAGCGGTATATCCTTATTTGTTGAACGAAATTATGTTTATATATTATCCAACTGAAGAGCTTAGACTCTTCTATTGTTTACAATATAGGAGATATTATCATGTGGGATGATAGAGATGATGATCACGAGTTCGACGATCTTCCGGATAATCTTGAGGATCTGTTCTGGATGCTTGATAGCCTTCAAGAGGAGGCTCGTAAGTATGAGGATGATGACGACCCTACCGAGTACAATAAAATTATCGAGCAGTACGACAGGGTTGAGGCTAAGATAGAGCACCTGTCTATCTAAGGAATTTGGTAGTTGTGAACAAAGCAAAGCTAATGGATAATCTGCAGAAGGTTATTGACGAATCTTCTAAGCAGATATCAGTGAATAATATCGCTGCTTGGAAATATCTTAACGAGGCTCACGACCAGCTTGAATGCTCTAAGGCTATTAGCGATGAGATGAACGAAGAGAATGATGATGAGGCTCTTAAGATTTTGAGTAGTCAACTGGCAAACGCTTATCACCTGCACAAGAAGTATAGACGTAAAGCTGCTGAAGCTATTGAGCGAGAGGAGTGGCATGCTAAGCATCGTCTTAAGGCTGAGCACATTTTGAACTATTTGAAAAATAAGAGGGACTGAATATGCGTAACGATGATGAAGAGGAAAGGCATGAGAGAAAGATGATCTGGTTAGCCAGAGGTATCATCTTTCTGGCTGTAGCATGGTTTTTTGCTATGGTCGCGTGTGGGCTCTGGCTTACCGGTGATTGCAGTGCGCTAGGCTGGGTTGTTTTTGCTATGTTCGGCCCAGGCGTATTTGCGCTTATTTATGCACCGCTAGATCTTATCTTAGCCTATCCTATCGCGCATTGGCTAGATGAAAGCTTAGGAGAATAATCATGAGTAAAAAAAGAAAGATTAAGTACATAGCCAAGAAGGCTATGTTTATCATAGTCAAGTGGCCGGATGGTACGTACGAACATTACACCAACGGTCTTCATGGGCTCTATTTGAAGAAGACGGCTGGCGGCTGGTACGAAGCCGTCCCTTACACCGAAGCTGAGTTTGGCTTCGCTATGGAAGTGTGCCACGATCTCGGTGCTGAGATTTTGACTGGTCAGGATATTGAGACGTTCCTGGATAAGGTCAATCCACATCGGCATGATCCACTTACACTTACTCCTGAGGGCGAAGTGAAACTTCGTGAGAATATGCACAAGTGGATCACGTTCCATGACGAGCACGGCGAAGACATGGTAGCGTGGGCTAAGTTTCTTAATGAAAGAGAACAGGTAGCTTAATCTTAGTGGGCCTAGGCACGAGAGTGCCTAGGTTTTTTTTATTTTTGGTGAAGTTCATTTTTTTTCAGTTATATATCATTAAGGTGAATAGTGACTGGAGAAGGTTAACAAGTGAATCACTGAGAAGTGCTTCTACCTTAGACTCCTATCCCTGAAGGAGGTTACTATGAATCTTATTGGTAAGGTAAACGGTCTTTGCAAGGTTGCTAAGACCATCACCACAATTCTCGAGAACACTACTTTCGACGGAATGCGTCTTTCCGTTGAGTGCAACGGAAAGTACATTAGCGCCAGTAAGGAGAACTGTGAGGCTGGTTGGAAGGTAGTAGTACGTAACCAATATGACCTTGACACAGTCCTTGGCGAGTTCGCCGGTGTCGAGGCGGAGCGCTTCGTCACTGCAGCGCTCGAGACCATGTCAGATGATGATCTGGCTTACTGTCAGTATCATCTCGATGGTCACGCGTATGACTACCGCCCTGCAATGCGCAAGTGGGTTGAGCTCTACTAAGTAGCCCGCTCACTTCTGTAAATCAAAGAAGCTGCAGCATCATCGCAGCTTCTTTTTTTATTTTTTCATTAAAAATACGCTTATATATTATTAAGGCGATTAACGTAATTATGTTGGTTATATTTGCGTTAATCATCCCCCAACTATATAGGAGACAGCGTATGGTAAAAGCGTACGATTGTATTCAGTGTGCTCTGTGGGCACACAAGAATCATGACGACGAGAACGAAGCTTTCTGGATGAGAAAGGCTCTTAAGTCTTATCGTGTGGAACGTGAGCAGATCGTTGACGTTCGCAAGGTTACCATCTGGGAACTCGGTGAACTTGTTAACGTTGAAGATGTTCTGATTGGTTACTACGGTGAAGAAGCTGTAGCCTAATCAGGACTGACCTTGTACTCTGAATGTAGGCAGAGCTAGCGAGAGCTAGCTCTGTTTTTTTGTTACATACTATAATTTTTTAAGCGATGGTATGACTTGAGACTTAACTAACAGGGGGATATTTATCCATGAGCCATATAAGTAGCTTAACTGGCGGTAATACTTCAACACCTGCTGTTATTACTGATTCGCTTACTCTTAACGGTATCACAGCTAATGGTATCGAGAGTACTAACCCTACTAAAGCAGACAAGTTGATATCCAGATCAACTTTAGACAAAGAACTGTACAATATCAATCGTGCACTTAAAGCAGTAGATCCAGAAGGAGATCTATTTCAGGATTTATCAGTAATTTCTATGTCACTTGTTGATAATTACTTTACTGATGAATCAGATTGGGTAATTAAAGACTGGATATTACAGGACAACTATGCCTACTGCAAAGGACCAACTTCTAGCGACAATTCGCTGGGTATTGCTAATTCTGTATTCTCTGATAACGGTCACTATTATTGTTTTATCGATGTTGGTTTTATTCAATCGGGTTATCTAGAGCTTAGACTTAATGGTGAGTTCGTTAATAAATTAGACGAAGCTAAACAGTACATCTGTGAATTAGAGATAAATGATGTAGCTACTGATAAAGTAGAATTAGTTGGCTGCAATATTGCAACTAATGAAGCTATCCGTATCAATTCTTTTGGATTCTATTATCTAACTGATAGGTTTTATCGTTATTTAGTAGATAAGATCAGAAAGTTAGCTACTATTACCTCTGATAACTTTATTACTAGAGAAGATTATAGTCATGCTCAGGATGTGTTCTTAGCACAGTTCAGTGCTCTGACTACTCGTTACTTAAATGAGCTTAAAGCACATGAAGAAGCCGTCAATCCGCACAAGATAAGTTGGGATAACATTGGTGCAGCTGCAGCGCAGCATACTCACCCTGACTACATTACACATACTGGCTTCCAGATAGAAGTAGATAACAGGATGAGTAATTACGCTAAGGTTAATCATACTCATAAAGAGTATCTGTCCAAGAATGATGCTTCTACTTTAGTTAAGGCATCAATCGAAAGTCGTCTTAAACTCCTAAAGATAATTCCGCCTAATGTTATCTCCAATGGTCCTACCGGACTAGTTCCTCCCAGATGTTCAGAAGTTAATATTTCTGCACCTGGTACTTTACTTCTATCTTCTACTGTACAGCATAATAGTAAACACACTTACGATGTGGATAACGGTATAGTAACTACTAACCGTAAAGAAATACTTCGTGATGTTCCTAAGGTATTCGCTAAAGATGAGTATTGTACCATTCCTTGGAATACTACTGGAACAGGAACTACTGTAAGGATACAATTCCATACTGAAAGAGTTATAGCCGGATATAAACTTATCTGTCAAGGAACTTCTAAGATAACTGATTGGCGTGTTATTTCTGGTAATACTACATTTGTTCACCGTATTACCAATCCTACCAATTACGTAGCATCCGGAGTACTTAATACCTGTGAACTATATTTCGATGATCCAGTAACTACAGATTCATTATCTTTTATCCTGATAGCTAAAGATGGAGAAGACGATAATGTTTCGATAAGTATAGAATTCATCTATGCTGATTTGGATTTAACTGATATAGGTCTTACTAATAAAGAGTTCTCACTCTGTATGCCTGAAGATGGATCTAACCGTACTCTTACCAGAGAAGCTGTAAAGAATACGACTAAGATAACTCCTCCGATACAGGTGAACAATGTTCCGTTATATCTTTTTGCTCAGGCAGCACCGAATGCAGATGGCGAGTACGATCTATCAGTGACTTCTTCTTATATACCAGTAGAGATATCTAACACCCGTAAAGGTGTTACTGCTCTTCAGGATAGATATACAGAAGTATCTAAGTCTGTAATTAACGGTCATGAGTCTTATAATAACCCTGCATTTGGAGTACTTTCTGTAGAGAGTGGGGCTTCGGCTGCCGATAATGAGCTTAAGACTATTTACGATACAACTGAAACTAGTTGGAAATCAGAACAGTCTGAAAGCGGGCAGGTTATCATAACTCAGTCGTTTGCTAGTAATAATGTTTTATTGATGGGCTATACTTTAACCTGGAAGAAAGAAGACTTAGACAATATCCCTAGTACCTGGGTATTAACTATCGAAGGCACTGATAAGTCTAATAAAGAAATTACGATGGTGTACGATTCAGTAGATTCGTATTATCCGTTCTGTTCTGCTGAAGCTAACGATATTGTTTATACTGCTAAGTTCGATACAGGTGTTAGAGTTAAGAAAATCTATCTTACTTTAACTTCCAACGATACTAAGGTTGTATCTCTAAACAGAGTTGACTGGTTCGTAAGTGAGCATTTTTACTCTATAGCTCAGAACACTATGTATCGTGGTAGCGATAAGGTAACCAGGATGTGCATAGGTACAGCTATCAAGAATAAAGATACTGGCTGGAATGTACACAATCTTTACTTAGGTAAATCTTGTGTTATTCCTATTAACGATCTTGAACTGGTAGATATTGGTGAAGAGTATACTATCCCTAATCCGTTCTTTACTACCGATGTTATAGTAACTGTTTACAACTATCAGCCATCTGGTGTTATCGATGATCCTGATAATGCCCCTTCTGCTTATGTAAGCAGTATAACATGTGATAGAATAAAGATAGTAACTCAAACGCCATTCAGGTATGCAGCTTCGGTTTGCAGAGCCTGGTAAAATCTCCTAATGTGTTAGTTTTGCATCTACCGGGCTTAGACTCGGTAGATGCTTTTTTATATATGTTTAAGGCCAATATGGAAAAGTTCAGCAAAAATTCAATTATATATAATTAGAGTGCAAGGAAATTAAAGTGATTTAATTTTGGGAGGACTTTATGTTTGATAATGAGCACGCTATTTGCATTCATTGGAATCACGATGCTGAGACCAATACGGCATCGTGGGTCTGGGTCTTTGACTGGGGCGACCGTTGGCACTTCTCGGTTCAGGACGGCAATAATACACCGTTCTATGATGTACCCAAAACAGAAGGCTTAGCATGCCTTCTGCGTGAGTGTCGCAGCTATCGTGACGAGACGACTTTTATCTATAACGGTCATGAGAATCGTCGTTAAGAGAAGACTGAGTTTTACCATTTTTGGCCGAATATCATTTCGGCCTTGTTTATCAACCTGAATAGGCTAGAGTATGAAGAAAACCGAGCAGGAACTTATCTCTGAAATTCAGCACCTCGTAGTTCTCACTAAGGCAGTCGAGCAGGATGTGAATAATTTCGTACTTGATCTTCCAGACGACGACGCTGGCTTCATGGAATATTCAGCGATCACCAAGAAGACTTGGCAGTCCAGCGTCTTTTCCGTTGCTGGTCTTAAGGAACTTGTTGAGATCTTGAAAAAGTGCAAAAACGTTAAGGAAACCAAAACTGAATAATTAATTGTGCAGAAGGCTGAGCGGTTCTTTTGCTTTTATCTAAATTAGTTAGGAGAAAAAAACATGACAAGTTTTGAGCTTAAAAAATCTATTTTTAAGACATTCACTGAGAACCACTATTCAGTTACAGCTGTAATCAAGGTCGGTGAGAAAACTTTTACTTTCTGGATTGAAAGTAACGAAGACGGCCGCACCTATAACGTCGCCGATGAGTATTCTACTAGTTCATTTGGGCGTAGAATATGGGAATATGCGGATCCGGAGAACTTTTTTAGAAGACTCTCTAAACAGTTGTTTAGAGAAAAAGCCAGTGTTGTGGCAGCCATATATACTGATGATGAGGAGTAAATATGAACAGATCGTATAATCTCAAGAAACTTAACAAAATTGCTTTGCTTCACACTTGGATCTGTGACAAGCACCAGAATCCCCACTGGAATCTTGGGGAGCAGTTTGAATCTGCTCATCAGGAACTTCAGGAGTTCTTTAGCAAGAGCTCCGCCGTTGAAGTTCTGAAGGAACTCCTCGAGCATGAACGTGGCATTCAGCGTGAGGATGAAATCCTTGCCGAAGACTGCTACAACGGCGAGGAGGGGGATGAAGGCGACATGTATTCGCAGTGCGCTGAAAAGCGCAGAGTCATCGCCAACGAGCTCGAAGCCGTCCTGAAGGACTTGGCCGAACTGTAATCTCTCTTCAGCAGTGTCCACATAAGACCGCTGTTGCCAGGCGGTCTTTATTTTTTTGAATACATTTACATGTATATATTACATTGATGATAACGTTAAGAGAAATCTTAACGTATATCAGTTACTAATAGGGAGTAATTATGAAGAAAATAATTTGTGATGATAATACTGTGTGGTTTTGCTCACCATTTGGGACATTCGATTGGGTGTGTCATTATAACGAGAGCGATTGTACTTTTTCACGTATGATATCTTCCAATGCTACGGAAGGAGCTTATTCGTTTGATGTCACCTATGCAGTTGCAAGCGATATCGATCGTGTTTCCGCTGACAAGATTCTTTCAGTAGACGATCCTCGTTTCATTCGTAACGCAATTCACGCTGTATGGGTTAGCCACGATGCTAATCTTAGGGACTTGGTATCTGTAGTTCAGCCTTTTCCTGATAAGAAGTACCGTGCTAGACGTGCTGTTCGGAAGCTTTATGGTATCTGTGATGCTGCTGTTCCAGCAACGGAAGCTACTAAGGATTTTCGCAACTACATGCATACAGTGTCTAAACATTTTTCGGACGCACAGAAATATCTCGACGATGTACGTGAAGCAGACGAAGAACCTACTGCTATGATTCCGGCATGGATTCATCTGCTGCGTAAAGGAACGTTTTATAGCAATATGAGAACTTCAGCATTTAGCTGGAGAAGACGTTAGCAATAAAAAATAATGGCTACTATATGTTGTGTCCAGTATAAGGACTTTATAGTAGCTCATTTAAGGAGTAATCATGGATGAGAAATTAACTCTTACAGAGTTCAAGAACAAGATTAGAGAAGCAAGAGCAGCTGCTGAGAATAAGACTATCACAGCTAATGATATTCCTGCTCCTGAAGGATTCGTTGATACTGCTACCACTACTGAACCAGCAGTTGAGTCAGTAACTAATGAAGTTAAACCGGTCGAGACAGTTACTCCTGACGCTCCTGTTCAGGAAGAGATTGAGCCGGTAGTCGCAGAAGCTCTTGCTGAAGTAGCTCAGGTTATTGAGTCCCCTGTAGCACCGATAACTGAACCAGTAGTTGTTAAGCAAGAAGAGAAACCGTCCGAGCCTGTTGCTGAAGTTGTTCAGCCTGCAGAGATTAAGCCAGTTGAGCCTAAACCTATCAATAAGGTAAGATACGGACGTATCGATGCTGAAGCTACCAGACAGGTAAAGAAGATTTCTTCTTCTACACTAACTAACATTGTTCGCAGTCTCGATCAGGCAGTTGCTACCGGGAACACTCACGATGCTCTTAAAAACGAGGTGACGTTCACCGGCGGTCTTTTGCGTGATGGCGTTCGTGCAAGTATGTGGGAAGAAGGCGGGATGTGCTACAACAAGGGCGTGTCTCTTATCGTAGCTAATCCCGATGGCAGTAAGCCTCAGGCTTATGTTGTCTATCACGATACCAACATTTGCAACGGTCGTCATGCGCTAGTACCTGTATCTTTCGGTTCGATGATAGTAGTTTGCTACAGCACTCCAGATGCTGATCACACTCTGGTATATCGTGCTGTAGATATCACTCCTCTGGATAAGAACAGGTCTAAGATAACCGCAGTACTTATCGCCTACATTGGCGGTGATGATGCTCCTGACTTCTACGATGAGACTACAGCAGATGAGAGTAAGATGATAACAGCTGATGCTCCTTTTATTAAGGCAGCATATGCACAGGCCACTACTGAGTTCTCCAATAAACCTGGTTATGTCAATGACTACAGTCCAGTGCATCTTGATGAAGATGACTACTGGGATGCTATCGCTGATAATGAGTATCGGGCAACTCTTCAGAAGTTCGATAACTTAACTGATGCTTACATCGCAGTTGGTAAGTATCTTGCCGCTGAAGCTAATACTGAAGATACCAGACGTGAGCCTCTGCTTATTACTACTATTGACATCCCGGAAGGACATGAAGATGTAGTAAGAGTGTTCATTTCTGGTGTGGTGTATACTAAGCCAGTATCTGGTAACAGGAAAGCTCACGGTACATCTAAGGGTGAGAGAGGATTCTATGCTCGTGTCATTCTTAAGGCTGGCGATACTCTCTACTACGCTGATAGAGATATTAACCACGGTGTAAGTGTTGAGAAGGCTCTTGCTATTCTTAATACTAAGAGAACTGCTAATGGCGTACGTCTGCCGATGGTTAATGCTCTTAGACGTATGACTGGTTCGACTGAGTAATCTTTCTCTTATAGCTTGTAGTGATAGGATCCGGTGCTATGCCGGATCCTATTTTTTTTTCTTACATCGTATAGGATTATTGCTCAATTATAAAGGTACTTCCATGAATTTGATTGATGAAATTGATAGCAGAGCAGCTTCTAAAAATCTTGAGATAGAGACACAGCTTCTTTGTCGTATGTATGACGTATATGGCCACGTTAAACAGTACGGCATCGATCGTACTTTTGTTAGTCTCTACAATCGTAACGGAGAACTGGATAGAATCTGTGGTATGCAGCTTCCTGGATGTGAATCCTTTGCTACTACTGGAGACAGATATGACAGATATACAACTTCTTTCTTAGCTGCTATGGAAGATGAGAAAACTGGTATCTGGGCTAGGATAAAGAATGCAGCTTCTAAGGTCTGGGGAAAAATTCTGGAAGCTGGTGGTGTTCAGGCTACTGGTAAAGATAAGAAAGATTTAGCTATGTTAGTAACTCAGCTTAAGAAAGTGCACCAGCCCAATGATGTTGTAACTTGCTCAGGTGCTGCTGCTAAAATTATCAGTGATAAAACTGTAGGTGATGCCTTATTTGATACTTTTAAGATTCAATATAAGAAAACAATGGAGATAGATAGACTTTTCAAGAGTCTTGTAGATATTCTGTGGAAATCTAAATTCTGGGATCAGGCGTATCCCGAAGGAGGAGTAGTATATCCGAATATGACTTATCCGTATACACCAGTTTTACTTTCGGACGAAATAGCTAATAAGTTAAATTATCTGTTAGTACGAACTAATACAGCTGTGACAGAATATAAGAAGCTAGCTAAAAATACTCAAGCCTGCTTTAAGAAAGCTATGGCTTCTGCTAAAGTTCAAGTAACAGCTGCCGAGCTAATCAATGAGGCTACTCGTTTCCACAGTAAAGCGGATCAGATGTCGCATATGATACGTACTGTTATGGATTCAGTATCATCTTCATCCGAATACGCATCGCTGATTGCTGCTAAACTTAGTTCTGAGACTAGCAATTACAAGTATGGTATGGCTGGAGTTGCTTGTATGAAGCTGACGAATGATTGCGTCATGCTTGTAGATAGTGTCGATAACCTTCGTGATGCTGTGCTTAGATCTATGTTCTCAGTAAGAAATCTCATAGCTAAAGCAGCTGGTGTTAAATATAAGTGGTAATTCTATAGTAAATTTAATATTATATGACTTTATAAAGTCAGTATATACTTGTTTGTTAAGGAGACATATATGTCTATAAGTGCACTATTCCCTGGTATGGAAGCATATCTTGATGGTGATGTTGAGATCAATAACAATGTTACTACTCCGGAGGAAGACGCTGCGCATGAAGTAGAGGCTGCTGATCAGACTGCTGACATCGCTACCGATGCTGGTGAGGTTGAGACTGACGTCAAGAACGATGACGTAGCTACTCAGATGCTTCTCCGTACTGGACGTCTTTATTATCATGTTAAGAAGTATGGTGTAGATCGTACTTTCCTGAGGCTTTACAACCAGCACGGCGAGATGGATCGTATGTGTGGTATACAGTTCCCCAGCTGTGAGTCTATGAACACAACTGGTAATCCTTACAGTCGCTACAGTGCTGCGTTCATCGCTGCTATGGAAGATGAGAAGACTGGATTCTGGACTACGATATGGCAGAAGATTCAGGATGCCTGGAAATGGATTAAGGATCATATTGCGGCTCTATGGAATAAGATTCTTCAGTTCTTTGGTGTTCGTGCCCGTGATCTTCAGAAACTTATTTCCGAGATTGAGAAGAAGTACGATACCAATGCTGAAGTTACTCTTCCGGAAAAGGGCAAACTCAGACTGGCATTAGATACAGCGCATACACCGTCTAGCATTTTGGAGGCTAGATTTGCTAGCATACACGATCCAGGTTCTGAGGTTATTAGCTCGCTAGCTAGATTTGAAACGACAAATGAACTACAGACATATGCTGGTGAACTGCAGAGCAAAATTAGTGCGTTTAAGGATGCAGTAAAAGCAAATCCGGATAAAGGCACTACTGTATCTATTCCTGATAAAGTAGCTCTAAATAAGCTATTAGCTCCACTTAAAGCTTTTGCAGCAACTGCCGCTAACTGTTTTACGAAGCAGGATCAGTTAAAGAAAGATGCTGAAAACGCTCTTAAACAAGTTGCTAAATTAGTTAATGACAACAAAAATAATTCTGATGCTAATCTTGCAAAAGCCATTGGCGACATTGCGCTTAGAGCTACTAATTTCGTTAAAGAAATAAATGGCGCTATTGTAGCCGAAGGTAAGAAAATTATTGGCACTATCAATGCTTACTATAAGGAACTTCGTAGCGTTGTTAAGCAACTTAAGCCTAAGGATCAGCCTAAGGAGAAGCCTGCTGATAATGCCGGCGGAGATGCGTCCGATAAGTCCGGCGGCGATAAGAACGCAACCGCTATGTTTGCTTTCCTGTAATCTGAATTAGTCAATCTGACATCTAGCGCCAGAGAGTAGTACTCTCTGGCGCTTTTGTTAAGGAGACATATATGTCTTTAAGTTCTTTATTTCCTGGTATGGAAGCTTATTTAGATGGTGATGTAACCATTAACAACAATGTTACTACTCCTGAAGATGATGCAGTAGCAGCTGCAGATCAGTCTGCAGAGATAGCTAGCGATGTAGCAGATGCTAGTACTGAAGCTAAAGATAATGAAGTAGCTACTCAGATGTTAATCAATGCGGTTGATTTATATACTCATGTTAAAACTTATGGTATCGATCGTACTTTCCTTAGTATTTATAATGCCAATGGTGAATTAGATCGGATGTGCGGTGTGGTGTTCCCTTCGTGCGAATCCGTTCCTACTGTAGGTAATCCATTTAGCAAATACTCTTCTGTATTTATTTCAGCTATGGAGGATGACAATGAAGGCTTTTTGGATAAGATTCTAAAAGGCGTTCAGAATCTTTGGAATTGGATTAAGAGAGTTGCTGCTAAAATTTGGTATAAAATTAAGAGTTTTTTCGGCGTAAAACTAAAGAATCTTGATGAACTTATTGCTGAATTTAAGAAACAATATGGTACTGATAAAAAAGTATCTTGCTACGGTTTTGTTAGTTTTATAGTCGCCAATCGTCAAGGAGGACCTGTAAATATAATTGGTGAACGTCGTACCGATTATCTAAACGCTCTAGAAAATTTTCAGAAGATCTTAACCGAATTAGCTGCGGCTGCTGTTGGCGGCGCTAAATATGTAAAACCAGATACCGATGATGCCAATGAAAGAGCTGGGCGAGTATCGAGAGCTGTAAATGATGACATTGCCGATGTTACTAAACTTCTTCAGACTTGTAAACAGACTGCTGATGAGTTTGATAAAGCAATCAAGAGTGCTACGGATGCTAACCAATCAGAAACTACAACAGATGGATCATCGATTCTTTCTGCTATTGAAAAATGGAAAGACCAAATAGCTATCGCTGCTAAATCTCTCGATGATAAATACGAGCAGCTTATCAAGATCGCTGATTTTCTGAACACCAATGCCTCCGATATGAAGAAGCAGACTGATCTTAGTAGTATTGCAGATGCAGGTAAAGCTATTCTCAAAATAACGCAAAGTATTTATGCAGAAGTTAATCGTGTTCAAACGTTACATAAAAGAGTGCTGGATTTACTTGTAGATTTAGAGAAAGGACTGAGAATGACTTTAGATGGCCGTGGTAAATCTAAAGAAAGGAGTAAGTAGTTATGGATGAAAGTGTGATCTCAGATGCAGCTGATGCTAAAGTAAAAGCTAAAGATTTTGAAATATCGTTTATGCTGCTGGGTCAGGCATGTAGTTTGTATTCTCATGTTAAACGATATGGAATCGATCGTACCTTTCTTAGCATCTATAATTCTAACGGAGAGCTAGATCGCTTATGCGGTATACAATTTCCTTCCTGTGAAGTTTTTAGTACCGAAGGAGATAGATACGGTAGGTACACTACAGTTTTTTAGCAGCTATGGAAGGCTATAACGTCAGTCTTTGGCAAAGAGTCAAAACTAAAATTAAAGAGTTTTGGGAATGGATTGTTGGCGGGCTCGCTAACCTAATGCTCAAACTTTATAGAAAAGCTGCGATGTGGTTAAGTAACATTGATAAGCTTGTTAAACGTATTGAATCTAAATACGATACATCACAAGAGGTTAAGCTTCCTAGAAAATATTCGATAGCCTGGATGGCAGCGGATAGTGCTATATCTAAAGGAAATGTACTATCTGAAATAATGAATAATGTGAAAATGAAAGCTAACTGTGGTAAAGATTTAGCTAAAGATCTTAATGACTTGGCTGATATAGTTAAAACAGCTATTAACACAAAAGAGCAATCAGCTGATATCACAGCTAGATTATTAGAAATTGATACAAATATAAAAAACGATGGCGATATGGTAGGCCAGTATACCAATAAGAATGTTAAAGCATATCCGCCAGGAGATGATGGAGTTACTGTAGTCTTACATACTTTACTTGTTGAAGCTACAGTTTTCTCAGCTTCCGTTAAAGAAGCTTTCAAAGAACATGATGAGATGGATAAAGATACCAAATCAGCTGTGAAAAATCTTAAAGATGCGATATACAAAATAATGGATGCTGAAGACGGCTATTATGCCAACGATACTAGTCTTCCTCAGAAAGTACTTCATGGTCTAAAGATAGCCGATTCTTTGCTAAATATGAGCTTTGGAGATAATACGTATATTATTAAATTAGCTTCAGATATTTATACAGAATTATATAAAGTTTCTAGAACGTTGCCAGCTAAAGCTTAGTTCATTTTATTTAATATTATATGACTTTATAAAGTCAGTATATACTTGTTTGTTAAGGAGACATATATGTCTATAAGTGCACTATTCCCTGGTATGGAAGCATATCTTGATGGTGATGTTGAGATCAATAACAATGTTACTACTCCGGAGGAAGACGCTGCGCATGAAGTAGAGGCTGCTGATCAGACTGCTGACATCGCTACCGATGCTGGTGAGGTTGAGACTGACGTCAAGAACGATGACGTAGCTACTCAGATGCTTCTTCGCACCGGTCGTCTTTATTATCATGTTAAGAAGTATGGTGTAGATCGTACTTTCCTGAGACTCTATAATCAGCATGGCGAAATGGATCGTATGTGCGGTATACAGTTCCCTTCTTGCGAGGCTATGAACGCAACCGGTAATCCTTACAGTCACTACAGTGCTGCGTTCATTGCTGCTATGGAAGATGAGAAGACTGGATTCTGGACTACGATATGGCAGAAGATTCAGGATGCCTGGAAATGGATTAAGGATCACATCGCTGCGCTGTGGAATAAAATTCTTCAGTTCTTTGGTGTTCGTGCCCGTGATCTTCAGAAACTTATTTCCGAGATTGAGAAGAAGTACGATACCAATGCTGAAGTTACTCTCGCTAAAGGCAGTAAACTAAGTCTTGTTGTTGATC
>Ga0256404_1001310_pt1 | contig 61341 bp, 52 predicted proteins | sample RumenRJG_01DNA_FD_185990 | JGI IMG/M metagenome (GOLD analysis project Ga0256404, IMG submission 185990) | Bovine rumen microbial communities from Lethbridge, Alberta, Canada - RJG_01 | ecosystem: Host-associated > Mammals > Digestive system > Stomach > Rumen | place: Canada: Alberta | collected...
CAAGGGAACCACTTTCAGAATTGAGTTAAAACTATAATAACTGCTTAATATACTCTATTTTAGAGATTTTTTGAGAAAAAAATTACTCTATATCAAAAAAAAATCGTAACTTTGCAGCTCGAAAACAATATGTAGATATTGTATATATGTGTAGCATAGAGCAATTTAGAATAGATTTGAAAGCCTTGCCTCAGGGCGTAAGTACTTATCAGTACAGGCTCAATGATGAATATTTTAAGGCGATAGACGCTCCTGATGTTGAGAGAGGCGAGTTGTCGTGCTGTCTTTCCGTAGATAGAACGGAAGACTTTTTCGAACTCAATTTTCATACAGAAGGAGTGATACACATACCTTGCGACATTTGTTTGGATGATATGGATCAGTCCATAGAGACCGATAACAGGTTAGTCGTAAAATTCGGAGAAGACTACTCAGAAGATGATGACCTCGTGACTGTGGCCGAGAACGAAGGAATACTCGATGTCTCGTGGTTCATTTACGAATTTATAGCCCTCAATATTCCCATCAAGCACGTGCATGCACCTGGAAAATGCAACCCTGCTATGATTGAGATGCTGAAAGAGCATTCTGCCGCCCGAAGCGGTGAGGAGGATGAGGAAGTTGTAGATCCACGCTGGGCGGCACTCTTAAAACTAAAAAAGTAAAATTCAAAAAATTTAAAATTAAAAAATTATGGCACATCCTAAAAGAAGACAGTCAAAGACACGTACACTCAAGAGAAGAACTCATGATAAGGCAGTAGCTCCTACATTGGCAGTTTGTCCTAACTGCGGTGCTTACTATGTATATCACACAGTATGCCCAACTTGCGGTTACTACAGAGGCAAGGTTGCAATTGTTAAGGAAGCAGCTGAATAATGGGTAAAATTAATGCTGTTATAACAGGTGTCGGTGGCTACGTGCCAGATTATATCCTCAACAACGAGGAGTTGTCGCGCATGGTAGATACCAACGATGAATGGATTACCACTCGAGTTGGTATCAAGGAACGCCGCATCCTGACAGAGGAAGGTCTTGGAACCAGTTATTTGGCCCGTAAGGCTGCCAAGGAATTGATTCAGAAGACTGGAGTGGATCCTGATACAATCGATGCACTGATTGTAACTACCACAACACCAGATTACAAATTCCCTTCAACAGCATCTATCGTATTGGGCAAGCTGGGTTTGAAAAATGCATTTGCGTTTGATTTCTCGGCTGCTTGTTGTGGTTTCTTGTATACACTTGATGTTGCTGCAAGCATGATTCAGAGTGGTCGTTACAAGAAAATTATTGTGATAGGCGCAGACAAGATGTCTTCATTGGTCGACTACACCGACCGTGCTACTTGCGTACTCTTCGGTGACGGAGCAGGCGCAGTGCTTGTGGAGGCAACTGAGGAGGAGAATGTAGGTGTTCAGAACTCATATCTTCGTACTGATGGCAAGGGCTTGCCTTTCCTTCACATGAAGGCTGGTGGTTCTGTTTGTCCTCCTTCACGTTTTACTGTTGATCATCGCATGCATTACCTCTATCAGGAGGGTCGTACTGTGTTCCGTTACGCAGTGACAGACATGAGCAATGATGTGTTGAAGATTTTGGAGATGAATAATCTTACAGCAGATGACGTGAATTGGGTTATTCCACATGAGGCAAACCTCCGCATTATTGAGGCTGTTACCAAGCGTGCGGGTATTCCTTTGGAAAAAGTTGTTGTCAACATTGACCATTATGGCAATACCAGTGCTGCCACAATTCCTCTGGCACTTTGGGATGCTGAGAGCAAACTGAAAAAGGGGGATAATATTATCTTTACAGCATTCGGTGCAGGTTTTGTACATGGTGCTTCTTACTATAAGTGGGCTTACGATGGTGCTGCTTATGGTAAATAAGTTGAGATAAAGATATCCATATTTATATAAAAAACGCATCTTTCTTATATTATCATAAGGGATGCGTTTTTTTAGCTTAAAATCAATTAGCTTTAAAATCAAGTTATTATGCATAAAGCAGGTTTTGTAAACATCGTTGGAAATCCCAATGTTGGTAAAAGTACACTGATGAATCAGCTGGTGGGTGAGCGTATCAGTATAGCCACTTTCAAGGCTCAGACCACTCGTCATCGTATCATGGGAATCGTGAATACTGATGATATGCAGATTGTTTTTTCAGACACTCCAGGTGTCTTGAAGCCTAATTACAAGATGCAGGAGATGATGCTTGCTTTCTCGGAGAGTGCTTTGGCTGATGCTGATATTCTGCTTTATGTGACCGATGTCATTGAGAATCCAGAAAAGAACATGGACTTCTTAGACAAGGTTAAAAAGATGAGCATTCCTGTTCTCTTGCTTATAAACAAGATTGACGAGAGCGATCAGACTAAGTTGGGAGATATTGTTGAGAAATGGCATGCATTGTTGCCCAATGCCGAAATCCTTCCCATTTCTGCCAAGAACAAGTTTGGTACAGATATGCTCTTGAAACGTATCAAGGAGTTGTTGCCCGAATCGCCTGCTTTCTTTGATAAGGACCAGCTCACTGACAAGCCTGCCAGGTTCTTTGTGTCTGAGATTATCAGAGAGAAGATTTTACTGTATTATAGTAAGGAGATTCCTTATTCTGTAGAGGTGCGTGTGGAGCGTTTTAAGGAAGAGGATGACCGCATCCGCATCAATGCGGTCATTTATGTAGAACGTGATTCTCAAAAGGGTATTATCATTGGGCATCAGGGTGTTGCCCTGAAGAAGGTGAATATGGAATCGCGCAAGTCATTGGAGAAATTCTTCAATAAGAAGATATTTCTCGAGACCTTCGTCAAGGTTGACAAGGATTGGCGCAGCTCTCAGAAAGAACTTGATGCCTTTGGATATAATCCAGAGTAGAAGATTTCTGGTGATGTTTTGGTAGTCAATAATGAGAGGATTGGAAAATTTGAGTTTTCAATGCAGTCTATAAATTTTTCTTCATCTCGATTTCGTGATTAAAACAAATATCTTGAAAAAAGAATATCTTGCTTTCCCCTGAATGTAATTGAGGGGATGACTCTTGCCAAAAGGGTGAGGGCCGGAGCATGGTCAGCTTCGGGAAAGTATTAATTAGGATGCAGAGACCACATCCTGAAAGCCTCCTTAAGGAAGGAGAGAAATGACTATTATGGCAAATTTAGTAGCAATTGTAGGCCGTCCAAACGTGGGCAAGTCTACTTTATTTAATCGTTTGACTCAATCTCGTCGTGCTATTGTTAGCGATACAGCTGGCACTACTCGCGACCGTCAGTATGGCAAGTGTAGCTGGAATGGCAGAGAGTTCTCTGTTGTAGATACCGGTGGTTGGGTAGTGAAATCTGATGATATTTTCGAGGATGCTATCCGCAAGCAGGTATTGGTTGCAACAGAAGAGGCCGATTTGGTTCTCTTTCTTGTTGATGTGAATACAGGCCTTACAGATTGGGATGAGGACGTGGCTCTTATTTTGCGTCGTGCCAAATTGCCTGTTATCCTTGTTGCTAATAAGGTAGACAACAGTGCAGAATATTATGAAGCTGCCGAATTCTATAAGTTAGGTTTGGGCGACCCTCAGTGCATCAGTGCTGCTACAGGTGGAGGTACTGGTGACTTGCTCGACATGATATTGGATAAGTTGCAGGATAATCCTGAAGAAGCCATTGTGGAAGACATCCCTCGTTTCGCAGTGGTAGGTCGTCCTAATGCTGGCAAGAGCAGTATCATCAATGCCTTCATCGGTGAAGACAGAAATATTGTAACCGAAATCGCAGGAACAACCCGTGACAGTATCTATACCCGATACGATAAGTTTGGTTTCGACTTCTATTTGGTTGATACCGCTGGTATCCGTCGAAAGAATAAGGTGAGTGAAGACTTGGAGTTCTATTCTGTCATGCGCTCTATCCGTGCCATTGAGAACAGTGATGTGTGTATTCTGATGCTGGATGCTACCCGTGGTATAGAGACTCAGGATATGAATATCTTCCAGTTGATTCAGAAGAACAACAAGAGTTTGGTGGTTGTCGTCAACAAGTGGGATTTGGTTGAAAACAAAGACCAAAAGGTTATCACTACATTTGAGACAGCGATCCGCAACCGCATGGCTCCATTTGTAGATTTCCCTATTATCTTTGCATCGGCATTGACCAAACAGCGTATTTTTAAGGTGCTGGAAACTGCCAAGCAGGTTTATCAGAACCGAAAGGCTCACATCGGTACTTCCAAGCTGAACGAGGTGATGCTGCCTATCATCGAGGCTTACCCTCCACAGAGTGTGAAAGGCAAGTACATCAAGATCAAGTATTGCACTCAGTTGCCCAATACAACGATTCCTTCGTTTGTGTTCTATGCCAACTTGCCTCAGTATGTGAAGGAGAACTATCGCCGATTCTTGGAGAACAAGATACGTGAGAATTGGTCGCTTCATGGTTGTCCTATCAATATATTTATCCGTCAGAAGTAACGTTAGTCTACGGGTTATAAACATCGTAGTCGGGGCTTATTAAAGCAGAAATATAATAATGAAGAAAATCTTGTTTTTCCTACTCAGTGTCATGTCGTTATTCTCCTGTAAGGAGAAAGCACCGGATCCGGGCTATTATGCAGGAATAGCTGCCAAAGGCTATTACGATATGTTACTGGAAGGCAGATATGATGAATTTGTAGAAGGGCAGAATATACCCCATCGTATTCCTGAAGGATATCGGCAGCAATTGGTTCTTAATGCCAAGATGTTCGTAGAGCAGCAGAAGAATGAGCATCGTGGAATGAAAGCCTTTCAGATTCTTGATGCCAAGGCTGATACGGCTCATCATATAGCTGATGTCTATCTCTCTGTAACCTATGGCGACAGTACCAAGGAGCAGATAGTTGTGCCTATGGTAGAGGTGGAGAAAAAATGGAAAATGAGATAGATGAAGAGCGGTATTCATGGATAGTTCAATGAACGGTGATTCTGTCTGGCTTCCGGATGAATACGGTTCTAAATATATATATTGACAGCTATAAAAACGCAAGTATTTTCATTGCATGATGAAAGTACTTGCGTTTGTTTATGAAGGATACTTGCATTAACCATTGAAGCCTGTCTGTGTTTAAAATAAGCGTTGATATGCTTATAGCAAAGGTTTCGGCAATGCATTATGGAAAGCCTCATTATTGGGCTGTCTTTTCCTCTTCCATCTCAACTTTCTTTACTTTTCTGAACAGATCGGAAGCGAAGACCAGGTCGTTGAGCTTCTCGTTGGTAGAACTCATAACCTCGTCTTTGTTGCCTTGCCATTCTTTTTGTCCTTTGTAGATGAAACATATATTTTCACCAATACCCATCACTGAGTTCATGTCGTGAGTATTGATGATGGTTGTCATGTTGTAGTCTTTCGTGATTCCCGACAGGAGTTCATCAATTACCAAAGAGGTCTTGGGGTCAAGTCCTGAGTTGGGTTCATCGCAAAACAGATATTTAGGGTTCATCACGATGGCTCTTGCTATGGCCACACGTTTCTGCATACCTCCTGATATTTCTCCAGGAAACTTTTCCTGTGCTTCAATCAGGTTTACTCTGTCAAGACATTCCTGAGCTCTCTTTACACGTTCTCTATAGTTCATAGATGAAAACATGTCGAGTGGAAACATTACATTCTCAAGTACCGACAAGGAGTCGAAGAGGGCTGCACTTTGGAATATCATGCCCATCTCGCGTCGCATGAAAATCTTTTCCTTCTTCGACATTTCCACAAAGTTTCGACCGTCGTATAGGACTTGTCCGCTTGTCGGGGTCAGCAGACCTACGAGGTTTTTCATCAAGACAGTCTTTCCTGAACCACTCTGTCCGATGATAAGATTGGTCTTTCCTGTCTCAAAAACCATATTTATTTTGTCGAGCACAGTCTTGTCGCCGAATGTTTTTGTCAAGTCTTTAACTTCTATCATAGTTTACGAAAGTATTTGTGTGAGGAAAACGTCAGAGAAAAGAATCAGTACGCTGGAACATACTACGGCATCAGTCGAAGCTTTTCCTACCTCGACCGATCCTCCTTCCACCGTATAGCCGAAGTAAGAGGAAACACTCGAGATGATAAATGCAAAGAAGAGGCTCTTCACGATACTCATCCATACAAACCACTGGTTGAAAGCATGCTGCAATCCCAAAGTCAGGTCGTCAGGCGAAAGAATATGTCCTATGAATGCTGTTCCGTAGGCACCGATGATACCCATCGCAGAGCTGAAGATGACAAGGAAAGGCATGATGGTAACCAGTCCTAAAATCTTTGGCAATACCAAGTAGCAAGCCGAATTGACGCCCATGATGTCGAGGGCGTCAATTTGCTGGGTAACGCGCATCGTGCCTAATTCTGATGCGATATTGGAGCCCACCTTTCCTGCCAATATCAAACACATGATACTGGAAGAGAACTCCAGGAGCATGATCTCGCGTGTGGTATAACCCGAAACCCATCGTGGCATCCATGGACTTTGGATATTGAGCTTCATCTGAATACAGATGACAGCACCGATAAAGAAAGATATCAGCAGGACGATTCCTATAGAGTCGACACCCAGTTGAGACATCTCCTTCACGTACTGCTTCAGAAACATACGCATGCGTTCAGGACGTGAGAACGACCTGCCCATGAGAATGAGATATTTACCGAAGGTGGTAAGCCATTTTGATATTAGCATGTCAATAATTCTTCGTTTTATGGTGCAAAAGTAACCAAAATCCTCTAAAAAACTGCAATATTCAGAATAGTTTTTGATTTTATAAGTGATATTTGCTCGTTTTTTAGTATTTTTGCACCAAAAATGTGGAGAATATATTCTCTCACCTTTCAAACATTGTATATATTATGGATGAAATTCAAAAAACTGCATCACAGGTGGATACCGACAAGCACATGGTTTTGCGAACCGAGGGCTTGGTAAAGCGCTATGGTAAGCGAACTGTTGCCAATGGAGTAACCATCAACGTAAAGCAAGGTGAGATCGTGGGTTTGCTCGGTCCTAATGGTGCTGGCAAAACCACCTCTTTCTATATGACGACAGGATTGGTAGTGCCCAATGCAGGTCATGTGTATTTGGACGATCAGGATATCACTGGTTATCCTGTGTACAAGCGTGCCCGTGCCGGAATCGGTTATTTGCCACAGGAAGCCAGCGTTTTTCGCAAGATGAGTGTGGAGGATAATATCTTGTCGGTTTTGGAGATGACAGGCAAGCCACGCGAGTACCAGATGGAGAAGCTGGAAAGCCTTATCAATGATTTCGATCTGCAGAAGGTACGCAAGAACTTGGGTGACCAGTTGTCGGGAGGTGAGCGCCGTAGGACGGAGATTGCCCGTTGTCTTGCCAACGATCCAAAGTTTATCATGCTCGATGAGCCTTTTGCCGGTGTCGACCCTATCCAGGTAGAAGAGATACAGAATATTGTCTGGCGCCTGAAATACCGCAATATTGGTATTCTTATCACCGACCATAATGTAGATGAGACGTTGGCTATTACCGACCGTGCCTATTTGCTCTTCGAAGGCCGTATTCTTTTCCAGGGCTCACCTGAGGAATTGGCAGAAAACAAGATCGTAAAAGAGAAATACCTCACTACTGGATTTGTGCTCAGAAAGAAAGATTTCCAGCTATCGGATGAGCAGAAAAGAGCCGAAGAAGGCAAGTAAGATGGTTAAAAAAACAAATTTTTCTTTTATATATTAGGTATATTCAACAAATATGAGTACTTTTGCAAGCCAATGTGAATAAAAGAGAAAATAATTAATAATATAAAAACAAAACATCAAGATGAAAATTTCATTTGAAAATCCTGACAAGATCAATGGTCTTTTGACTATCGTTGTCGAAGAAGAGGATTACAAGAATGATGTCGAGAAGACATTGAAGGACTATCGTAAGAAAGCTAATGTTCCTGGATTCCGTCCTGGTCAGGCTCCAATGGGAATGATCAAGCGTCAGTTTGGTCCTTCTGTTAAGATGGAAGCTGTCAACAAGATTATCGGCCAGCAGATCTACAAGTATGTTCAGGACAATAAGATCCAGATGCTTGGCGAGCCTCTTGCTTCTGAGAAACAGGCTCCTGTTGATATCGAGAAGGACGGTCCTTACACCTTTATGTTTGACATAGCAGTGGCTCCTGAGATGAAGGTGTCTCTCACTGGTCGCGACAAGGTGGATTACTACAAAATCGTTGTTGACGACAAGACTATCGACCAGCAGGTAGATATGTTGGCATCTCGTTCTGGTAGCTATGAGAAGGCAGAGAACTACGAGGGCAATGATATGCTCAAGGGTGATTTGCGTGAGCTTGACGAGAATGGCAACACTAAGGAAGGCGGTATTACAGTTGAGAGCGCTGTCCTGATGCCAAGCTATATCAAGGTAGACGACCAGAAGAAGTTGTTTGATGGTGCCAAGTTGGGCGACATCATCACTTTCAATCCACGCAAGGCTTATCCTGACAATGATACTGAGGTTTCTCAGCTCTTGAAGATAGAGCGTGATGCTGTGAAGGACATGGAGTCTGAGTTCAGCTATCAGATTACCGAGATTCAGCGCTTCAAGAAGCACGAGGTAAACGAGGAGCTCTTCAAGCAGGTATTCGGTGAGGATACTGACGTGAAGGACGAGGCAGCTTTCCGTGCTAAGATAGCAGAGGGTCTGAACGAACAGCTCGTTAACGATTCTGACTTCAAGTTCCTTCTTGATGTTCGTGCTCACTGCGAGAAGAAGGTTGGCAAGTTGGAGTACCCAGACGCTTTGTTGAAGCGCATCATGTTGGCCAACAACAAGGACAAGGGTGAGGACTTCGTAGAGAAGAACTACGAGAAGAGCATCAAGGAGTTGACTTGGCATCTCATCAAGGAGCAGCTCGTCAGCGCTCAGAATATCAAGATCGAGGATGCTGATATCAAGGAGACAGCCAAGGAGGCTGCTCGCGCACAGTTCGCTCAGTATGGTATGACCAATATTCCTGATGAGTATATTGAGAACTATGCTAACGAAATTCTCAAGAAGGGTGACAGCACCGAGGCGCTTGTTGACCGTGCAGTAGACCGTAAGTTGGCAGCCGCTCTTAAGGGCGTTGTTAAGCTCAACGAAAAGGAGATTTCTGTAGAGGATTTCAATAAGATGATGCAGGGCTAATATTTTTTTTGAAAAAAACTTCAAATAAATACGAGGTTATCGACTTTTTTTATTATCTTTGTTCCACGAACGAGAAATAGAGGTCGATAACCTCTCTTTTTGTCTTATTTTGAATAGAAAAAATGATAATATGAACGATTTTAGAAAGTATGCTACGCAGCATTTAGGTATGAGCGGAATGGTGCTTGACGATGTAGTGAAGGCACAGGCTCGTTATATGAATCCTTACATCTTGGAGGAACGTCAGTTGAATGTGACTCAGATGGATGTTTTCTCAAGATTGATGATGGACCGTGTGATCTTCTTGGGCACCGAGATTGATGACTATACAGCCAACACCCTGCAGGCTCAGTTGCTTTATCTTGACTCTGTAGACAGTGGCAAGGATATTTCTATTTATATCAACAGCCCTGGCGGAAGTGTTACGGCAGGTCTTGGCATATACGACACCATGCAGTTTATCTCCAGCGATGTGTCTACCATCTGTACTGGTATGGCAGCGTCTATGGGTGCCGTTCTTTTGGTGGCTGGTCAGGAAGGCAAGCGCTCAGCTTTGCCTCATAGTCGTGTGATGATTCATCAGCCACTGGGTGGCGTACAGGGTCAGGCTTCTGATATAGAGATCGAGGCCAAGGAGATTCAGAAATTCAAGAAAGAACTTTATACCATTATATCTAATCATTCACATACTCCATACGAGAAGGTGTGGGCAGACAGTGACCGTAACTATTGGATGACGGCAGAAGAGGCCAAGGAGTATGGTATGATAGATGCAGTGTTGACCCGTAAAAAAGGAGTAGAAGAATAATGCCAAAGAATGTATGTAGCTTTTGCGGAAGAAGTGAGAGCGAAGTGAAGTTGCTGATAACAGGCATCAAGGGCTATATCTGCGAGAATTGTGCCAAGCAGGCATACGATATCGTGTTGTCTTCAGGCGTTTTAAACGATAAGAAGAATGATAAGTTCGCATTGAAGCAGGTGCCTAAGCCTGTAGAGATCAAGCAATATCTGGATCAGTATATTATCGGACAGGATGGCGCCAAGCGCTCCCTTGCCGTGGCGGTGTACAATCACTATAAGCGTTTGCAGCAGACTGTGGACGACGGAGGTGTGGAAATAGAGAAGAGCAACATCATCATGGTGGGCAGCACCGGAACGGGAAAGACTCTTCTGGCCCGTACAATCGCCAAACTGTTGGATGTGCCTTTCACTATTGTTGATGCTACGGTATTTACCGAGGCTGGTTATGTGGGCGAAGATGTGGAAAGTATTCTGAGCCGTCTGCTCCAAGTGGCCGACTATGATGTGGCAGCTGCAGAAAGAGGTATCGTGTTTATTGACGAGATAGACAAGATTGCCCGCAAGAGCGACAATCCTTCTATCACCCGCGATGTGAGCGGTGAGGGAGTACAGCAGGGCTTGCTCAAGTTGCTGGAAGGCACGATGGTAAATGTACCGCCAAAGGGAGGCCGTAAGCATCCTGACCAGGATTATATTCACGTCGATACCAAGAATATTCTCTTTATCTGCGGTGGTGCATTCGACGGAATAGAGCGAAAGATAGCGCAGCGCCTCAATACGCATGTGGTAGGTTTCAATTCTGTGCAGAACGTCAGCAAGATAGACAAGACCGACCTGATGAAATATATCCTTCCACAGGACCTGAAATCTTTCGGACTGATTCCCGAGATCATCGGTCGTCTGCCTGTACTTACCTATCTGAATCCTTTGGATAGGGAAGCCTTGCGCAAGATATTGGTAGAGCCCAAGAACTCTATCATCAAACAGTATGTCAAGTTGCTCGAGATGGATGGCATCAAATTGGACTTCGACCAGGAGGCTCTCGACTATATGGTAGACAAGGCTGTGGAGTACAAACTTGGTGCCCGAGGCCTGCGCTCTATCGTAGAGGCGGTCATGATGGATGCTATGTTTGATGTCCCATCCCAGAAGATTACTACTTTCACTGTGACATTGGACTATGCCAAGCAGCAGTTGGAAAAAACCAATCTGCAGCAGATGGAGAGTGCTTAAGATGAGCTTGTTACCATGCTTGCTCAATGACTTTTACCGATACAAGTATACATTATATATATTAAATAGGTGGATATGACGGAACAGATGAATCTTTCGGAACAGTTGAAACACTATTTCGGCTTTGACTCTTTTAAAGGCGACCAGGAATCGATTATTAAAAATCTGATGAGTGGTAATGATACATTTGTGTTGATGCCTACAGGTGGAGGAAAAAGCTTGTGCTATCAGTTGCCGTCCTTAATCATGGAGGGAACAGCTATTGTTGTTTCTCCATTGATTGCCCTGATGAAAAATCAGGTGGATGTTATCAATGGTCTTAGCGAGGAGGATGGTGTGGCCCATTATCTCAACTCCTCTCTAAATAAGTCGGCTATAGAGAAAGTGAAGAGCGATATTCTCTCTGGCAAGACCAAGTTGCTGTATGTGGCACCAGAGTCGTTGACCAAGGAGGACAATGTGGACTTTCTGAAAGACGTGAAGATTTCGTTCTATGCCATTGATGAGGCTCACTGTATTTCTGAGTGGGGACATGATTTCCGTCCGGAGTACCGTCGTATCCGCCCCATTATCAACGAAATCGGTAATGCACCCGTCATAGCCTTGACCGCTACAGCTACGGACAAGGTTAGGACAGATATCAAGAAAAGCTTAGGCATCATGGATGCCAAAGAGTTCAAGAGTTCTTTCAATCGCCCCAATCTGTATTATGAGGTACGTCCCAAGACCAATGAGATAGACAAGCAGATCATCATGTTCATCCGTCAGCATGCCGGCAAGAGTGGTATTATCTATTGTCTTTCTCGAAAGAAGGTGGAGGAGTTGGCCGAAGTCTTGAAGGCCAATGAAATCAAGGCGGCACCTTATCATGCGGGCTTGGATTCAGCAACCCGTTCGCAGACTCAAGATGATTTCCTGATGGAGCGAATAGATGTCATAGTGGCAACGATAGCTTTTGGTATGGGTATCGACAAGCCTGATGTGCGCTTTGTCATCCATTATGACATTCCAAAGAGTCTGGAAGGCTATTATCAGGAGACTGGCCGTGCCGGTCGTGATGGTGGCGAGGGCATCTGTATTGCTTTCTATGCCCGTAAAGACCTGAAGAAATTAGAAAAGTTTATGGAGAACAAGCCTGTGGCAGAACAGGATATCGGTCGACAGCTTCTGCAGGAAACGGCAGCTTATGCCGAGTCGTCAGTATGCCGTCGCAAGATGTTGCTCCATTATTTCGGTGAAGAATACCAGGAGGAAAACTGCCACAACTGTGACAACTGCCTGCACCCTACGACAAAGATAGAGGCTAAGGACGAGCTGGTGGTTATATTAAGAGCGGTGGCAGCCGTCAAAGAGAACTTCCGTCAGGAATATATTATAGATTTTGTGAAGGGAAGGGCTACCGATGACATCGTGTCGCACAAGCACAACGAGTTGGAGACTTTTGGTGCCGGTGAGGACATGGACAGCAAGATGTGGAATCCTGTTATCCGTCAGGCATTGATAGCTGGATTTCTGAAAAAAGATGTCGAGAACTATGGCTTGCTGAAACTGACTGCAGCAGGCAAGCGTTTTATCAAGAACCCTGAGTCATTCATGATAGTGGAAGACAAGGTGTTCAAGGATGATTATGGACTGGAGAGTCACAGCGCAGGCAGTGAGGCTCTCGATCCAGAGTTGTTTGCCATGCTCAAGGACTTGCGTTCTGATATGTCTAAGAAGCACAAACTTCCGCCTTATGTCGTGTTCCAGGATGTCTCCTTGGAACAGATGGCAACCATGTATCCTGTTGATTTGCTGGAGTTGCAGAACATCCAGGGTGTAGGTGCCGGCAAGGCAAAGCGCTATGGCAAGGAGTTCTGTGCCCTTATCAAGAAATATTGTGAGGAGAACGATATCGAGCGTCCCGAAGAGTTGCGTGTTCGTACCGTGGCAAAGAAATCCATGCTGAAGGTTAGTATCATTCAGAGTATCGACCGACAGATAGCACTCGATGACCTTGCTGAGGCAAAGGGACTTGATTTCGATGATCTCTTGGATGAAATAGAGGCTATCGTCTATAGCGGAACCAAGTTGAACATAGATTATTTCATAGAAGAAGTCATCGATGATGAGCATGTTGACGACATTTATGACTATTTCATGGAGAGCGATACCGACGACTTGGATACAGCGCAAAATGAATTGGGTGAGGACTATTCAGAAGACGAAATCAGGTTGGTTAGAATTAAGTTCTTGTCCGAACAGGCCAACTAATCACGTTAAATAGCATTAATAAGGAGTGAAATTCGTGAAAAAAGGGCAAAATATGAAATATTATTGCTAAATTTGCACGCAATAAATTTTTAAAGGTTACAATATGTCATCATTTGTTGCAGATAAAATTGTAATGGACGGCCTCACTTACGACGACGTCCTTCTTATCCCTGCTTATTCGGAGGTACTGCCTAAAGAGGTAGAGTTGAAAACCAAGTTCTCTCGTAATATCGAGTTGAACGTTCCATTCGTAACAGCCGCTATGGATACTGTTACCGAGGCGTCTATGGCCATAGCCATAGCTCGTGAGGGAGGTATCGGTGTTATCCACAAGAACATGTCTATTGAGGAGCAAGCACGCCAGGTGGCCATTGTAAAGCGTGCCGAGAATGGAATGATTTACGATCCAGTCACTATTCGTCGCGGAAGCACAGTGCAGGATGCTCTTGATATGATGCATGACTATCATATTGGTGGTATTCCTGTTGTTGATGATGAAAACCATCTGGTTGGTATTGTAACAAATCGTGACTTGCGTTTCGAGCGTCATCTCGACAAGAAGATAGATGAGGTGATGACTTCTGAGAATCTTGTTACTACCCATCAGCAGACCGACTTGACAGCAGCTGCTCAGATTCTTCAGGAGAACAAGATCGAGAAACTTCCTGTTGTGGATAATGCAAACCATCTTGTAGGTTTGATTACTTATAAGGATATCACAAAGGCTAAGGACAAGCCAATGGCATGCAAGGACGAGAAAGGCCGTCTGCGTGTTGCGGCTGGAGTTGGTGTTACTGCCGATACTCTCGACAGAGCCAAGGCTTTGGTTGAGGCTGGTGCCGATGCTATCGTTATTGATACTGCTCACGGACATTCCAAGGGCGTTATTGAGAAGTTGCATGCAGTAAAGGCAGCCTTCCCTCAGGTGGATGTTGTTGTCGGTAATGTGGCAACAGGTGAGGCTGCTAAATACTTGGTAGACAATGGCGCTGATGGCGTAAAGGTTGGTATCGGTCCTGGTTCTATCTGTACAACTCGTGTGGTTGCCGGTGTGGGTGTTCCACAGTTGAGCGCTGTCTATGATGTTTACTCAGCCTTGAAGGGTACTGGCGTTCCATTGATTGCCGATGGTGGTTTGCGCTATTCTGGCGATATCGTTAAGGCTTTGGCTGCCGGTGGCAGTTGCGTCATGATTGGTTCGCTGGTTGCCGGTACTGAGGAGAGTCCTGGTGATACTATCATCTTCAATGGCCGTAAGTTCAAGAGCTATCGTGGTATGGGTTCTTTGGAGGCTATGGAGCAGAAGAATGGTTCTAAGGACCGTTACTTCCAGAGCGACACCAAGGATGTGAAGAAACTCGTACCGGAAGGTATCGCTGGTCGTGTACCTTACAAGGGAACTGTACAGGAGGTTATCTATCAGTTGATTGGTGGTTTGCGTTCTGGTATGGGCTATTGTGGCGCTGCGACAATTCAGAACTTGCACAATGCTAAGTTTACCCGCATTACCAATGCCGGTGTTCTTGAGAGTCATCCACACGACATTACCATTACCAGTGAGGCTCCAAACTACAGCCGTCCTGAATAATAATGAATTGAAAGAAATGAAAATAAATGCGCTTTTAGCAGCTATGCTCCTTTCGGGGAGCATAGCTTTTGCTCAGGTTGATCCTGTGATTATGACCATTAATGGAGCACCTGTCACCCGTTCAGAATTTGAGTATTCTTACAATAAGAACAATTCAGAAGGAGTCATCGACAAGAAGACTGTCGGCGAGTATGTGGATTTGTTTGTCAACTATAAGTTGAAGGTACAGGCAGCCCTGGATGCCCGCCTCGACACCTTGAGCTCTTTCAAGAAAGAGTTCGCCACTTATCGTGACCAGCAGATTCGTCCAACTATGATTACCGAACAGGATGTCGAGAACGAAGCGCATCGTATCTATGAGGACACACGTCAGCGCATAGATGGAAATGGAGGAATGGTAAGGGTTTCTCATATTCTGCTGATGCTTGGTCAGAAAGCGACTCCTGCCGAGAATGCCAAGTTGAAGAGCCGTGCTGACTCTATTTATGCGGTTTTGAAGAAGGGAGGCAACTTTGCAGAGTTGGCAAAGAAATTCTCTGACGACAAGAGTACGGCTGTCAAGGGTGGCGAACTGCCCTGGATCAGTAAAGGTCAGACTGTGAAGGCTTTTGAGGATGCAGCTTATTCGCTCAAAGTGGGTGAGATCAGCAAGCCTGTTCTTTCAGAGTTTGGTTACCATATTATTAAAAAGGAGGGAACACAGAATTTCTTCCCCTATGACTCGCTTAGGACGGATATTATCCGTTTTATTGACGCAAGAGGGATAAGGGAAAAAATTATCAACGACAAGTTGGACTCTCTTGCCAAGAGTATGCCCGCCGGTACAACAGCCGAGAACATTCTCGACAAGAAGGCAGAAGAACTGTCTGCCAAGGACAGCGATTTGAAGAACCTGATTCGCGAGTATCATGACGGCTTGCTGCTCTACGAAATCAGCAACCGTCTGGTATGGGACAAGGCTTCCAAGGACGAGAAGGGGCAGGCAGCCTACTTTGCCAAGAACAAAAAACGATTCAAATGGAATGAACCCCGATTCAAGGGAATAGCTTATCATGTAAAGGATGCGGCAGACGTTGAGGCTGTCAAGAAGAGCATCAAGGGAAAGGCTTTCTCTGAGTGGGCAGATATTCTGCGCAATACATTCAACAAGGATTCTGTGATTCGTATCCGTGTGGAGAAGGGTATTTTCAAGAAAGGCGACAATGCTGTCGTCGACAAGATGGTCTTCAAGAAAGATACCACTGTCAAGGCTTTGAAGGATTACCCCATTGATGCCACTTTCGGCAAAGTGCTGAAGAAAGCACCTGAGGATTATACCGATGTCAAGTCACAGGTGATAGCCGACTATCAGGATATGTTGGAGAAAGAATGGGTGGCAGCCCTGAGAAAGAAATATCCAGTAGTAGTCAATAAGGATGTATTGGCGACAGTCAACAAGCATTAATCAAACGAAAAACAAAGATACATGAAAATAGAGAATAAGATCGCTTTGGCTTTTGTTGCTCTGATGTTTATCATGGGCATGAGCGCAAATACCAACAGGGCTTCTCGCCTTGCTAAGGCGTATGTCATGGGCGATTCGGTTTCAGGCGATACTAACCAGGTGAAGGAAGAGCCAGTCCTGAACGAGGGTAGTGTTGTGGATGAGGTGATCTGGGTAGTAGGCGATGAGCCTATCCTGAAGTCTGATGTCGAGGTAACCCGATTGCAGGGTGAGGCCGAAGGCATCAAGTATGCAGGCGATCCTGATTGCAGCATCCCCGAGCAGATAGCTGTACAGAAACTCTTCCTGCATCAGGCTGCCATCGACAGTATCGAGGTATCTGAGTCTGAGGTGATGGCTGGTATCGACGAGCAGATCAATTATTGGATCAATATGATTGGCTCACGCGAGAAGTTAGAGGAGTATCGCAAGCAGAGTGTCACCCAGATGCGTCAGCAGATGCACGATGACTTCAAGAACCGTCAGTTGATTCAGAAGATGAAGGAGAAACTGGTGAAGGATATAAAGGTTTCGCCAGCTCAGGTTCGTCGTTATTTCAACAATCTTCCTGCCGACAGTATTCCTTTTGTGCCAACAGAGGTAGAGGTGGAGATTCTTACCCAGCAACCAAGGATCCCTATGGAGGAAATCAATCGTGTCAAGGACGAGTTGCGTGAATACACCGACCGTGTCAACAAGGGCGAGACAACCTTCTCTACATTGGCTCGTCTGTATTCTGAAGATCCCGGCTCTGCCCGTATGGGTGGCGAGATGGACTATGTCGGTAGAGGTATGTTGGATCCTGCTTTTGCCAATGTGGCTTTCAATCTGACCGACCCCAAGAAGATTTCCAAGATTGTAGAGTCTGAATTCGGCTATCATATCATCCAGTTGATAGACAAGCGTGGCGACAAAATCAAGGTTCGCCATATCCTTCGCAAGCCTGTTGTTCCACAGGAGTCCATCGATAAGGCGATATTGCGTCTCGATTCTATTGGCGACGATATCCGCAGTGGAAAGTTCACTTTTGAGTCGGCTGTGTCTGTATTGTCTGACGACAAGGACACCAAGAACAACCGTGGTTTGATGGCCAATACCTCTCAGGCTGGTGTGCGTACATCCAAGTTCCAGATGAAGGAATTGCCCACCGAGATAGCCCGTATGGTTGATACAATGAAGGTGGGTGAAGTGTCTCGCTCATTCCAGATGATCAACAGCCGTGGCAAGACCACCTGTGCTCTGGTGAAACTGGTGAGCAGGGTAGAGGGTCATCGTGCCACCATTACCGAAGACTTCCAGGTGATGCAGAATGTAGTTCAGGCCAAGGAGCGTGAGAAGACCTTGCACGACTGGGTGGTAAGCAAGATAAAGAGTACTTATGTACGAATGAACGACCGATATAAGGATTGCAAATTTGAATATCAAGGTTGGGTTAAGTAATGACAGTCAAAAACATCATAAAGCGACATATCGACGGGCATAGAATCTTCTTTTTCTTGATTCTATGCCTGTTTGGACTATGTCTTGTCCAGGCCATGCAGGCTCCTAAGAAGCGTGCCAGGAAGCGCCCGCATGGCGACAGAGTTTACTTGCTTCATGCAGATGAGTTGCGATATGATATGTATGGCCCTCATCCCGATGCGCAGATTGTAAAGGGTAAGGTGTCATTCTCGCATCAGGGTGCTCATCTCACCTGCGACAGTGCTTATTTCTATGAAGGCTCCAATTCGGTGAAGGCTTTCGGACATGTTCATTTCCGTCAGGGTGATACACTTTCCTTGGTATGTGAGCGTGCCGAGTATGATGGTCAGATGCAGATGATGCGTGCCCGTAAGAATGTGGTGCTGCGCCATCGCCGACAGGTGTTGCGTACCGACAGTTTGGATTACGACCGTCTTTATGAAATGGCCAACTTCTTTGATGGAGGAACGCTTATCGACGGTAAGGACAAGTTGGTTTCCGACTGGGGCGAGTATCATACCCAGACACGCGAGGCTAAGTTCGTGTATAACGTGAAACTCCGTAGTGGCAAGGACTTGGTGACTACCGACACCTTATATTATGACGTGCCCAAGTCGAAGGCCCACATGGTAGGTCCTTCCAAAGTGATTTCCGGCAACAGTGTCGTCCATACCAAGGATGGTTATTACGACACCAAAACCAAGAGTGCCCAGTTGTATGGTCGCTCCACCTTGTCGGATAAGGACAAGACGATCACGGGCGACAGCCTGTATTATGTGAAGAATGGCTACAGTCGCGGTTATGGCAATGTGGTGTATGTGGACAAGAAGAACAAGAACTCTCTTACCTGCAACTACTTGCGTTACAACGAAAAGACAGGTTATGGCTTTGCCACCAAGAATCCCGTTGCCATCGACTTTTCTCAGAAAGACACCATGTGGCTTCATTCCGACACCATGAAGATCTATACCTATCATATAGGTACAGATTCTGTATATCGCAAAATACATGCATTCCATAAGGTGCGTGCCTTCCGTCAGGATGTGCAGGCAGTGTGCGACTCCTTGGTCTACAACTCGCAGGATTCCTGCATGACGATGTATAAAGACCCTATCGCATGGAATGGCAATCGCCAGTTGTTGGGCGAGGTTATCCATGCCTATATGCGCGACTCAACCTTGCGTTTGATTCATGTCGTAGGACAGGCCCTGTCGGTAGAGATGTTGCCCGACAGCGTTCACTATAACCAGATCACTTCCAAGGAGATGAAGGCTCATTTCCTCAAAGGACAGATCCGTATGGCAGAGTCTATCGGCAATGTGCAGACCATTTATTATCCTGTGGATGATAAGGACAGTTCGCTGATGGGACTCAACTTCCTGGAGACAGACACGATGCGTATGTATATGTCGCCCCAGCGCCAGCTGGAGCATATATGGACCAATAAATTCACGAGTGTCATGTATCCTATGACGCAGATTCCTCCGACAAAGTACAAACTGCCCAATTTTGCCTGGTTCGATGATATTCGTCCCAAGGACAAGAACGACATTTTTGTTTGGCGAGGCAAGGCTAAGGGCATGGAACTTAAGAACATCAAGCGCCATGAGGCACCTCTGCAGGTATTGTCAAAAACTGCAGCCGTCGAAGAGAAGAAAGACGAAAAGGTAAACTGATATGATGCTGTTTCCTACCCGCAAACCACGTCAGTTCAGGTACACACCCCGATATTCCCGCCGTCAAGGCTTCGATTTCCATTCGGGGCGTCGTCCTGTGCGCCGGCAGCATGTTTTGCTGCTTGTCGTACTGTTGCTGTTGCTTCTTGCCTTCATGGTTTTACTTTAAAACAGAAAGAAACGAATGAGTGATATAATTCAGCTTTTACCCGATTCGGTAGCCAACCAGATAGCTGCAGGAGAGGTGATACAGCGTCCTGCCTCTGTCATCAAGGAGTTGGTGGAGAATTCGGTTGATGCAGGTGCCACACGTATTGATGTGGCTGTAGTCGATGCCGGGCGTACAAGTATACTGGTGATAGATGATGGAAAGGGAATGTCGGAAACCGATGCCCGTCTGTCGTTTGAGCGTCATGCCACCTCCAAGATCCGCCAGGCCGACGACCTCTTCGATCTTCATACCATGGGTTTCCGTGGTGAGGCTTTGGCCTCTATAGCCGCAGTGGCTCAGGTTACCCTCAAGTCGCGTCTTGCCACAGAGGAGGTAGGTACGCAGCTTGTCATCTCAGGCTCTAAGATAGAGTCACAGGAGCCTTGTTCTTGTCCTCAGGGCAGCAGCTTCAGCATTAACAACTTATTCTATAATGTTCCTGCCCGCCGCAAGTTCCTGAAGTCAAACTCTACCGAGTTGAACAAAATTCTTACAGCCTTCGAGCGTATCGTCTTGGTTAATCCGCAAATCACATTTACCCTGCAGAGCAATGGAACCGAGCTGATGAATCTTCGTGCCGCCAACATTCGCCAGCGTATTATCGACGTCTTTGGCAAGCGGCTGAATCAGGATCTGCTGCCTGTCAATGTAGACACTACGATGTGTAAGATAACAGGCTTTGTGGGAAAACCGGAGTCTGCGCGTAAGAAAGGTGCCCATCAGTTCTTCTTCGTCAACGACCGTTACATGAAGCACCCTTATTTCAACAAGGCAGTCATGACGGCTTTCGAGCGAATGGTTCCTCAGGGCGAACAGGTTCCTTATTTCCTTTACTTCACAGTGGCTCCCGGTGACATTGATGTGAACATACATCCCACGAAAACCGAGATCAAGTTTGAGAACGAACAGGCCATCTGGCAGATTCTCGCTGCTGCAGTCAAGGAGTCTCTGGGAATGTATAATGATGTGCCAACCATTGACTTTGATACAGAGGACAAACCCGACATTCCTGTGTATAATCCCGAGATGTTTCCTAAGGCTACTGCCCCTAAGATAAGTGTCGATCCCAACTATAATCCCTTCAAGGCGCATGGCGGCTCAGGATCTCGTACGTCAGCACCTGTTGACCAGCGTTGGGAAGATCTCTATGAGGGATTGTCAGATGCTCCGCAAGACGAGGAGCCCGATTTGTTTGAGTCTTTACAGACGGAGGAGAGCGGCCAGACAAACATCATTGCCGAGAAGTCGCCTACCCATTATCAGTATAAGGGTAAGTATATTATGACGGCGGTGAAATCGGGCTTGATGATTATCGACCAGCATCGTGCTCACGTTCGTGTACTCTATGAGCAGTATCTTGCCCAGTTGGCTGCTCACGAGAACCACTCTCAGAAGGTTCTGTTCCCGGAAGTGGTGCAGTTCCCCGCTTCTGACGATGTGATATTGAATAAATTGCTACCCCAGGTAAAGGCTTTCGGCTTTGAGTTGGAAGACTTGGGCAGGGGCAGTTATGCTGTCAATGCCGTACCTGCCGGACTTGATGGGCTGAACCCAGTATCGTTGATTCGCGACATGGTGGAAGCAGCCAAGGAGAGTGGGGCGTCGGCGATAGACGAGATCAACAAGTCGCTGGCATTGTCCATGGCCCGTGCTGCGGCAATTCCTGTGGGTCAGGTTCTTGGCAACGACGAGATGGAGGGCTTGGTCAATAACTTGTTTGGCTGTAGCAATGTCAATTACACGCCCGATGGCAAAAATGTGTTGTGCATTCTGCAACAGCGGGAAATCGAGCAACTCTTGGGATAAAAGTGCGAAAAAGTTAGCAAATTTTGTTTTTTTTATAGAAAAAGCTATTTTTTTTTCAAAAAAAAAGGAAGATTTAAAAAAATATTATTAACTTTGCCCCTGTATTCCATAAAGTAGATTGTGATACAGTAAAAGAGTAGTAAATTTAAATATATATTATATATAAGGAAGTTAAAATTTAATTGTTATGAAAAAGTTTTTAGCTGTACTGGCATTTGCTGGTTTTTCAATGAGCGGTTTCGCTCAGGATGCAACACCTACTCAGCAGTATAGTGTTGCTACAAACTCATTCTGGAGCAATTGGTTTATCGAGGCAGGTGCCGACTGGAATGCATGGTATTCAGGTGAGGAACATGGTCAGAATTTTGCCACAAGTCCTTTCAAGAAGTTCCGTTCTAATGCAGGCGCTTCTGTAGCTGTAGGTAAGTGGTTTACTCCAGGCCTCGGTTTGCGTACAAAGGTTCAGGGTATCTGGGGCAAGCGCGTTTGGGATCCTGAGACAGAGACTAAGGGTAGCTTCAACAGATATTGGGTTGTTAACGAGCAGGTAATGTTCAACCTCAGCAACTTGCTTTTGGGCTATAACGAGAACCGTGTATGGAATGTGATTCCTTTCGCTGGTGGTGGCTTCGGTCGCACTATGACTCACAACCTTTATTCAATGGACCTCTGCGTTGGTCTTCAGTCTACATGGAAGGTAGCTAAGAAGGTGAACGTTTATCTTGAGGCAGGCTGGAACCGTTTCGAGTCTGATATCGATGGTGGTTGCAACGGCGGTGAGCGCGGTTGGGATTCTCACGACAACAACCTCTATGCTGAAATCGGTTTGACTTTCAAGCTTGGCAAGTCTACTTGGGACAAGACTCCAGATGTTGACGCAATCAACGCTCTTCATCAGTCAGAGCTCGATGCTCTCAATGCTAAGTTGAATGATGCTAATGCAGAGAACAACCGTCTGAAGGATCTCTTGGCTAACCAGAAGCCAGTTGAGACTGTAACTCCTAAGACTGTTAAGGAATTCGTTACAACTCCTGTATCTGTATTCTTCGATATCAACAAGACAAACGTAGCTTCACAGTACGACCTCGTAAACGTACATGCTTTGGCTAAGTATGCTATTGCCAACAACTCTCACTTGCTCGTTTGCGGTTATGCTGACAAGGCTACTGGTAATGAGCAGATCAACCAGAAGTTGTCTGAGGGTCGTGCCGAGACTGTTGCAGGTGAGTTGGTTAAGATGGGTGTCAAGAGAGCTAACATCACAACTAAGGGTAAAGGCGGTGTTGACGATATGTCTCCTATCTCATTCAACCGTCGTGCTACCGTACAGGTTGTCGAGTAATATCTATTGTTGAGCTGTCATAGCTCGCATAGTAGAGAATATAAGGGTGCTTCTTTCGTGGAAGCACCCTTTCTTATTTTTTGCGAAATCCATCTGTCCCATTTCTGCATTTTTGATTCCGTTAAAAAAAAACGCAATAGGCTTCGATGGGCATCGCAATTGCTTTCATTGTCCATCGAAGCCTATTGCGTTGTCCATCGAAGCCTATTGCGTTTTTTCCTTATGATAACATGTTCCTTCTGCTGTTTCATGATGCTTTGATGGAGTAACTAAGGTCGAAAGCGTCTTTTTTGAAATAAAAATGAAAAAAGTTGCCGTAAAATTTGGTGGAAACAAAAAATGTTCGTACCTTTGCAACCGCTTACGAGAAGTAAGGGCGTTTAGCTCAGCTGGTTTAGAGCATCTGCCTTACAAGCAGAGGGTCGGCGGTTCGAATCCGTCAACGCCCACTAAGGGGTGTTTCCCTGTGGTTCCATTTTTGGGCTGCAGGGATTTTTTTTGTCTCTATATGCTTTTCTCTTGGTTATTTAACCCTATAAATAGGCACACGGCATTCTTGTATTTTCATTAATATTTTGACCTTATTGTACCTTTTTCTGAAATAATTATTTTACCTTTGCAAGTGTATTTACTTATTTTGTAAGGATAAGAAGCGAATGGACTCATTATATCTATTACAGTTTGCATGTCTCATATTCATGCTCGCCAATGCCTTCATCGTGGCAGTCTCTCATCTGCATGTGAGATGGGAGAGCAGGCGGTATGAGCGTTCACGATAGATGGTCGTTGCCGCCATGATAGGATTGGCGTTGCAATATGCGGTGCAGATGGTTTTCGGATTCCGTGCCATGCACGATAATTTAGGGGCGGTCGTCAACATCCTCATCTATACCCATTGTTTCTCGCTTATCTCCATGGGAATCTACAACATAGAAACCACCCGTGCCAACCTCAGGAAGATGATTCAGATGTGCAGTGGTATTTATGCAGCCATTCTCCTTGTCTTTTGCGTGGGAATCAGTCTTTATCATAGCCTGTATATCAGAGAAGGACTCTATCTGATGCTGGCTCTGTTCTGCCTAAGTGTCATCTATTGCATATTCATGATTATCCGCGAGATGATCAGGCGCAAGAAGTTGTTGGAGACTATGGTAGCAACGGATATGTTGCCTTACGTAAGATATTCCCGAGCCAGTGTCATTATTCTCTGGCTCGCAGTTCTCGCTTTGCCTGTTGCCATCTTTTCCACTACTTTATTATATATAGTAGGTCCCGTCGTATTGTTTGCCCTGCTGTTCTTCAACCTTACGTTTATCGCTCTCGGCAACAATTATACCCCAACCGAAGAACTGTTGGACAAAGAAGAGGAAATCAGCGCATCGGTGAGAACAGGACACCAGAAACCATCTGGGGAGGCAAGTTTGAACAAAGACAAAAGCTGCAGGACAGGTACAGAAACTTTACAGCAGCTGTCAGAGGAGCGCATCGACTTTATCCGGCAGTGTCTTGACGAATGGTGTGCAGATTTGGGATATAAGGACTGTGCTGTGAATATGCTGACCCTCTCCCGCACACTGAGTATCTCCAAGGAGGAATTGTCTATATTCTTCGATCAGTGTATGCAGTCTACATTCAGAATATGGCTCAGCGAGATCCGTTTCAATGCAGCAAAGAAGATGATGTTGGATTATCCTGATTATAGCAATGATATCATTTCTGCCGAGTGTGGCTTCTCTGCCCGAACCTATCTGTATCGGGTCTTCAAGACCAAGGAGGGTTGCACGCCTGCCGAATGGAGAGAAGAACAGGCTGCCACCAGTACTTTAAGTTAAGAGCTGTATTTGGCTCGTTTGGGTGTCGCATTCCTACGAAGTATAGGCTTGAGGGCAGGAAAATATCGGTTAGAAAATCCTAATAAAACAAACATATCTAATTGTATATCATATCGTTATGCGATTTTCTTTCGCTTTCTTTCTTTTGCTTATTTCGGGGATTATTGGTGCATTTTTGTTGCAGATTTGTTGCGTGTTTCGGATTCCTTTTATTACCTTTGTGACAGAAAGAGGTGCTCAAAGCACCTCTGAAAGCATATAAAAAGAAAACTAAACAAGTGAACAGAACATGGGAAGACCCAAGAAAGTTATAAAGGTAAAGGAACCGATTAGGCTCCGGGAGCGCAAACTTGCCAACGGTAATTTGGGGCTCTATCTCGACATTTATGTGAAGGGGACACGCAAGTATGAATCGCTCGGGCTGTATCTCATCCCCGAAATGGACCCTATGGCAAAGCAGATGAACGCCCATACCCGGCAGGTGGCAGAGAAGATAAAGGCCGACCGCATCATCGCCTTGCAGAACCGTGGAGTGAACCAGTACGACAAGATCAAGCAGTCGAATATGTCGCTCGTCGATTTCCTGAAGGAGTACGAGCAGGACAGCTTTGGCTTCAGACCTTCCACATTGAAGGGGCGTGTTGACATGCGCAAGAAGGTTGAGGAATATCTACAACAGGAGAAGACACTCTATCTCGCCATGAACGAGGTGGATGCCGACTTCTGCCGTGGGTTCCTGCGCTTCCTCTCCACGGCTAAGAACAGCGTCTGTACTGTCAACGCCCGAAGCATCTCACACGGTTGCGCCCACCATCACCAGGCGGTACTCAATGGTGCGCTCAACAAGGCGGTAAGGTGCGGCATCTTGCCAGCCAATCCGATGAAGCAACTGGAACGGAGGGAGAAATATCAGCCGAAGGCACAGGAACGTGAATACTTAACCATCGAAGAGCTACGCCGACTGATGAACGAGCCCTGTAGCAACGAACAAGTGAAGAAAGCCTTTGTATTCTCCTGCTTCGCCGGATTACGACTGAGTGATGTACGCACACTGACGTGGCGAAACATCTTGAAATCATCCGACGGCAAGACAGTCTATGTGCATGTATTCATGCAGAAGACACAGAAATCCAACAATGTGCCGCTGTCAAACGAGGCTCTTGCGTGCCTGATAAAGAAGGAGAACTTGGATGAGCCTATCTTCGTCCTGCCTGCAAGCGATGCTACCATCAACTACCACGTCAAGCGATGGGTGAAGGCGGCTGGCATTGACAAGACCATCTCGTTTCATTGCTCGCGTCACACCTTCGCCACGCTGATGCTCACGCTTGGAGCGGATGTCTATACCACAAGCAAGCTGCTCGGACATTCCAATGTGACAACCACTGCCATCTATGCCAAGATAGTGGACAAGAAGAATGTGGAGACCATCAACCTCGTCAACAACCTCTTTAACTCTGAAGCTCATGGAGAAGATAACATTGCGCAGCCGTAACCACCCGAACGGCAACCGCTCGCTCTATCTGGAGTTCTATGAGAAGGGTGGCAAAAGACATTACGAATCACTCAATCTGTTTCTCATTCCCGAAGAGGATGAGAACGACCGCCGTGTGAACGAAGCCACGCTGAAGAAAGCCGTCAAGTTGAAGTCCGAACGAGTGCTTGGCGTTAAACGTCCCAAGCCCAAAAATGAGGAGTCAAAGGTGCCTCGCCGTGCATTTTGCGATTGGATGGATGACTACCTGTCATGTTTACAGGCAAGCGACCAATATTCAATGGCATATTGCAATCATATGCGCAGCACCATAAATATCATCAAGGCATATCTTGCCTACATTAAACGTCCACGCATGCTGATGTCGAAGCTCGACAAGGTGTGGTTGAAAGGCTTCCTTATATATATTAAGGTGGAATACCGCAACATGAAGTCGCCCAACCACCCGAAGCCATTGTCGCCAAAGACCATGATGCTCATCCAAACTAACCTCAATACGATATTGGGGCATGCCGTCAAAGCAGGAGTATTGGCAAGGAATCCGATGGATGCCTTAGAAACGTGTGATAAGTTTGGCAAGACGCCAAGTGAGCGTGAGTTCTTGACGGTTGCCGAACTGAACCGATTGGCAAAGGCGGAGACTGGAAGTCCAACAACCAAGCAGACCTTCATGTTCTGTTGCTTCACAGGCTTGCGCCACAGTGACATGGTGGCTCTGAAATGGGGAGACATCAAAACGTGTGGTGCCGGACTGATGCTCCACTTCCCGTCTATGCAGAAAACCAAGCAACCAGTCATCGTGCCGCTGAGCGAGAAAGCCTTGGAGTGGTTACCAGAACGTCCTGCCGATTGCAAGGTAGATACAAAAGTGTTCGATAATGCTCCAACTCTCAGCTCTGCTAACCGGGCATTAAAGCACATGGCAAGGCGTGCAGAAATCCGCAAGACAATCTCATTTCATTGCTCGCGTCACACCTTCGCCACGTTGACGCTCACTGCTGGCGGCGACCTCTACACCACGAGCCTCTTGGGGCACACCAATATCCACAGCACTGAAATCTATGCCGATGTGGTGATGGAGCGGCGCACTCAAGCCGTGAACCTCCTCAACGCCATCTTCTAATTTCCCAAAGAAGTGTTCTTTGTACAGGCTGTCACCATTGGCTTGCACATGGGACACTTCTTTCCCTTTGTTTTGAGAGTAAAAACAGTGATTTTCATTGGAATTTGGCTAAATAACAGCAAAAAGCAGTTTTCTCGTTATTTTGTTTCATTTTCTTTCTTTTGTTTGGAAAAATAATTGTAATTTTGCGATTGGATAATTTGGTGGATTGTATCTAATACGTAAAACCGATGCATCCATGTCTCCGTTCACGCCGAGCCTTTTGCGGGTTTTATGCCTGCAAACAAAGGAGGTCGGGTGGGTAAAGAGGCATGACATAATTAAGGCGTTTACTTGACGCTCTGTTTGAGATAGTCTGAAATCTTGCAACTTCCAGAATCTAAGTCTTGAACGTAGCAACGGTAGATGCCCCGGGTGTGATTATATCATTCCCGTGTGGTTCACTGCAAGCCACCATTGTACCCATTTGGGCGCAATGTGTGTTTGTGTATATAAACCTCACGGCGTGGATTTTCATATCGGCGTGGGCTCTGACGTTGTCTGTTCGACTTAGATAGGCAATGCAAGAGCCTCAGACTATGGAATAGACAACAGGTAGGTTCTCCACGCTTTTTTGTGCCATAAATCAGAATACTAACCATACATTGTTCGGGAGAAGGCAATGTGCTAATAGATGGCTATTTATGGCTACAGGACACTTGTATATCAATACTCGCGACGAACTTATTCGCCTTGACTGCTCCAAGATTGTTTATATGGAGGGTGACGGCAACTATACCAATATAGTACTTGTCAACAAACAGAAAGTATCGGTTTGCATGAATCTCAGTCACATGCAGCAGTTCATTTCCGAGAGCTTGCGTGAGCGTGCCTCTATTTTTGCACGCATCGGCAAGCGTTTTATCGTCAATCTCAATTTTATATATAAGGTGCAGCCCTTGCTGCAAAGCCTCGTTGTGACGGATGGAGTTCACTTCACCTTTCAATTAGGTATCTCGAAGGAAGCCCTGAGGCAATTGAAGGACATCCTTGTAGGACGTGTACCCAACAAGACATCTGTAAACGTGGAATAATATCATGGCTATGGAGATTGTTATAGGAAGAGAAGAAGGAGCACGCCGTTTGCATTGTATCGCTGGCGGTCGTGAGTTCAACGTAGGACAGGCTGGCATGGTGCCGTTGTCCGTCAGTAGGCGGCATTGCAAGATTACTGTCAATGGCGGCAATATCACTATCGAAAACATCAAGGCGCAAAACGTTACTTATGTCGATGACAACCAGATATTCAGCAAGAGTATCTCACCGACAAGTCGTGTGCAACTGGGTGAGGAAAAATTCCTTGTACCCTTACAACAAATATTGCAAATGGTAGGTGTTGCGCCTACCAATGCCAGTACACCACAGAAAGAAGCGCCGACATACTCGCTCAAGCCATTGGAGAGAGTTTGGAAAGAATACGATGACCGCAGAATGGAGATACAGAACAATGCCACCAAGTCAGCCAACAGACAACGCTTACAAGGCATACTCTCCATGCTTGGTGTGTGCATCGGCCTTATTCCCGGGATGGATTCAACATTGCGAATCATTATCGTTGTCGCAGCCTTGTCCATCGCTGTATATTTCTTCATAAAGGGAAGTGTTGGTGCTACAGTTCAGCAACAGTTGCACGACCTTGACGAGGAGTATGCCAAGAAATACAAATGTCCCAACCCAAAGTGTGGAAAACCATTCGGAGCCATTCCTTACAGGAACATAGAGTACAACAAACAGTGTTTTGCCTGCGGTTGCAAATACACCCACTGACATTTCGTACAGCAATCGGGGTGTTTGCTACAGGATGCCGATTTTCTCATGGCACTGAGAGAAATGCACCTTAATTTTGCAGCATAAAACAATTATTTACGAACTTTAAAAGCTATCGGTATGAATAACGAAGAGACAATCGTCATGAAGCCTCAGACCGACAACAAGGCTGAACAGGCACAGAATGTAGAGACTATGGAAAAGAAGTCGAACAAGGGTAAGAAGGTCGCAGCAACTGCTGCCGCCGCAGTGATGGGTGGTGTCGTGGGCAGTGGCGCAACATACGCCGCAACGACCATGCTCCACGACAAGGAAGCCGAGGAGCAGAAACCTGAAGATGAAGCACAGACTACGGAAGAATCTGTTGTCGCTGCAGCGGAAGAACCGCAAAAGGAGCAGCAAACAGAAGCCCCGAAAGAGGAAGAAGTAGCAGTAAAATTGGATGCAGCAGAAAGTGCAGAACCTGACTACACGGGTGCCCATCATGCCGACCCAGTGACTCCTACTCCAGAAGTGCATGCCGCCGTTGACGAGACAAGCAATAGCGACACCAACGAGGTGCAAGTGTTGGGAGTGTATGAGGCGCAGGGCGAGAATGGTCAGACCATGCAAGCTGCCGTACTGACCAACGGTGAGGACGTGGCCGCTGTCATTGACGTCGATGGAGACGGTGTGGCAAACGTACTTGTTGTTGACGAGAACCATAATCAGCAGATTGACGAAGGCGAGGTGTACGACCTCTCAAATGAGCATGTACAGATGACCGACTATCAACAGGCTTATCTTGCCCAACAACAGGAACAGATGCAGCAAGAGCATGACACGTTTGCCTACAATGCCAGCGATGATCAGCAAGACTATAACAATGATGTTGATCCGCAATATGTATAAAATGGTTAAGCATACACTGTTGACGTTGCTCTTAGCTTTGTTGCCTGTGGTATGCCAAGCCAAGATATACTTGTTGTCAGTTGGTATCTCCGATTACCCTGGCAAACAAAACGACCTCCGTTTGCCGCACAACGATGCCGCCACGATGCAATGGCTATACAAGCAGAACAGTCAGGCAAAGGTTTGTCTCTTGATGAACGACAAGGCAAAGGTGGCAACTGTCAAGAAAGCACTTCAGAATATGGCTGCATTGGCAACGGAAGATGACATCGTCGTGATGTTCTTCAGTGGTCATGGTGTAAAGGGAGGCTTCGTCTGCTATGACGGTTTCCTTTACTATAGCGACATCTACTCGGCAATGGGTGCTTGCAAAAGCAGGAACAAGATGATATTCGCCGATGCTTGTTTCTCTGGAGCCATGCGACAGGAGAACTCATCTTCCCCAAATGGCAGTACCCATAAGAACAGTAACGTGATGCTCTTCCTCTCTTGCCGCAGTAACGAGAAGTCGATAGAGACCCCGAAGATGACCAACGGCTTCTTCACATACGCCTTGCAGCATGGCTTGCGAGGCGGTGCAGACACCAACAAAGACCGCATTATCACGGCGAAGGAACTCTTCGACTATGTGAGTGCTAAAGTGAAAAAGGAATCCAATAATCGCCAGCATCCCGTGATGTGGGGCAAGTTCTCCAACAATATGCCGGTGATGAAGTGGTAAACCATATATATATAATGTGTAACGATGAATGAGATTAAGATAAAATGTCCTACTTGTGGCAAGGTGCTGCGCTTGCAGGATGCCCCGAACATCAATGCGGCATCCTTCACTTGTCCCGTGTGTGAGGAAAAGCACGTCGTGGGCAAGTGCCAACGGTATGTGGAACAGCCGAAGCCGATGGTTTCTTCGGGCGATGAGACCCGATATGGCGGTGCTTCTGCCCAGCAGGGAGGCGATGAAACAAGGATCGGTTCACAACCTCAATGTGGTGGCAGTGATGAAACAAGAATAGGCTCCGCTTCAAGCCCAGCGGTCGGTGTTCTTGTGGACAACTTGGGCAGGACGTATCAATTGCGTTCGGGCATCAACACCATAGGGCGCAAGGCTGCCTCATCCCCGGCTTCCGTGCAGATAGCAACAGACGACCGCACCATGAGCCGCAGTCATGCCGTGATAGAAGTGAGCCATGCTGGAGGAAAGACAATCCACATTCTCAGAAACGGAGCAAACAAGAATCCGTCTTTTCTGAACGGCTCACTCATCGGACAGCATGACCAACTCATCCTGAACAACGGCGACCGCATCAAGATGGGCAACACAGAAATGACATTCAAAATATAAAGGCGTATGAAATACAAGATTAAAGCATACAACCTGCAGGAACTCGGGCAAAGGCAGAATCAGGAAGATTCCCTTTTCCCTGCATTGGGTAAGTCAACGTCCGATGACCGTCTGTTTGTCCTCTGCGACGGAATGGGCGGACACGAGAAAGGTGAGGTGGCATCGGCTACGGTCTGCGAAACCATCAGCGGTACCATCCTTTCCGAATGGAATCCCAATGAGGCATTGAGTGATGAACTTTTCTTGCAAGCTCTTAGCGCAGCCTATGACGCATTAGATGCGAAAGACAACGGCGAGGAGCGCAAGATGGGAACAACCCTTACCTTTCTCTGTCTTCATACCAATGGTGCTACCGTGGCACATATCGGCGACAGTCGTGTCTATCAGTTGCGCCCGGCATCCAAGAAATCACCGGCACGTATCGTGTTCCGTACGCAGGACCATTCGTTGGTCAACGACCTCGTGAAGATTGGCGAGATAACTGAGGAAGAGGCGAAGCACCATCCGCAGAAGAACGTCATTACCCGAGCCATGCAACCATGCCAAGAACATAGGGCAAAAGCAGACATTGCTCATCTCACCGACATTCAGCCAGGCGACTACTTCTACATGTGTTCAGATGGTATGTTAGAAGAAGCCTCTGATGAGAACATCCTCAACATCATCACCAAACCGAACGTCACCGACGAGCAAAAGCAGGAAATGCTCCGTCAAGTGACCGAGGACAACAAGGACAACCACACGGCACATCTTATACATATAAATAAGGTGGAAGGCAAGGTGTCAATTGCCTCAAACGAAGCATCCCACTTTTCCGCAAAAGGCACATGGATTACTCCTGAATTTGACAATCCGAAGAAGAAACGGAAAGTGTGGCCATGGATTGTGGGTATTGCTATCGTTGCGGTAATCGCTGCCGGAATATCGTTCTTCATTTGTGGTGGAAAGAACAATGGTGCAGAAGTGGTTACCACGGATAGTATCAAATCGGATTCTGTAAAGGTTCAACCAATAGAACAGAAAGATGATACGCTGAAAAAAGACACGGCAAAGCATCGTCCTGTTACAAGTCTGCACCACGATGTTGTTCAGAAGAACAAACCTTTGAAAGACGAAAAGGACGGCAAAGACAAACTGAACCCAACTAAAACAGAACAACCTGCTGCTAAAAAAGACAAGGAAGAGACTGATGTTGTCAATAAGTTTGTCAAGCCATCACAATCCACAAAGGAGGGAAAAGGCAAAACAACCAACCCTAACGAAAAGAAAATTTAGCCATGCAGCAACTGACTATAGGTACCCTCCTGCGTGGAGGATCATACAAAATTGAGAAAGTCCTCGGACAGGGCAGTTTCGGCATCACCTATCTTGCCGAACACACTAACCTTGGGAGAAAAGTAGCCATCAAGGAGTTCTTCATGAAGGAACTCAACTCTCGTGGCGAAGATGGAAGTATCACAGGTATGACAGACGGAAGTTTGTCTCAGAATTATTGTGTCAAGTTCCAGAAGGAGGCCATCAACCTGTCACGACTTGACCATCCCAACATCGTGCGTGTTACCGACTCATTCAGCGAGAACGGCACATTCTACTATGTGATGGACTACATTGAAGGACAGAACCTCAACGATTATGTCAAGTCTCATCATGTGGATGAAGCAGAAGCAACAAGCATCATCAAGTCTGTTGCCGATGCCCTCATCTATATGCATGAAGAGAAGCACATGCTCCACCTCGACTTGAAGCCCGGCAATGTGATGCGCCGCAATAATGACGGACATATTTTCCTCATTGACTTCGGACTCAGCAAACATTTCAGTGAAGACGGTCAGCCTGAGACATCTACCACCATCGGTCTCGGCACGGCTGGCTATGCTCCAATAGAGCAAGGTAACAAAGCGAAGAACGGTGAATTCCGTCCCACAATAGATGTTTATGCACTCGGTGCAACATTCTACAAACTTCTCACTTGTGAAACCCCTCCACCAGCATCCGACCTCGTAAGTGACGATGAACTTCTGGAGAATAATCTTCGTGCAAAAGGTGTGTCAGAAGTATATGTTAATGTTATTTCAGAGGCAATGTGCCCCAATGTTAGAAAGCGTATACAGAACATCCAAAGCTTCAAAGATAAACTTTTAGGAGTTACGGGAGAAGCGCATGGTCTTAGCAAAAATGACAACATACAGGAAACAACAGAAGAAACCCTTGTTACTCCCGTGGAAGTGGAGCCTGTTGTTGAGGTTACTCCTACTGTAGATACTGAAAACGATGAAGGAGTAGACAAAGGGATACAGGAGTATCATTCTGTCTGGTCTTTTAATGGACGTGTTGGACGTTTGTCATATTTTGCAGCTTTATTTGGAGGGCTTTTCGCATTCTTCATTCCAATAATCTTTTTAAGAATAATTGGAGTAGATGTAGATACAGCATTTGATAGTCCAATAATTATTTTTTGTTATGCAATTTTCTATATAACATATTGGTATGTATCCTTGACTGTAGGTGCTAAACGATGTCATGATTTAGGACATTCGGGCTGGTTTCAATTGATTCCGTTCTATGGCTTTGTAATGCTTTTCTCTTCTGGAGATGGTGATGACAATGAATATGGGTATGAAGATAATGGCATCTCAAAGAAGAGTCTGAAAGTCTTGGGACTTATTGTTGCAATAGTATATGTACTCGAATTTGCAATCTGCTTAATCGGAGACGATAAAGCGAAACTGTATGCAAATGCTGAAGACATAATAGAAGGACACATCATAAAGGATGGTGTATTTCTGCCCGGAGATTCTGTGACGGCACTCCCCACCATTCAAAAGCTTGTAGATAAACAATACGGACCTGCGATATGGATGTTGGCACAATACTATGAAAATGGAAGTGCGGGTATTCCAATGGACACCATTGAGGCAAATCGTTTATGTGAACAGGCATTTCCGATATTGCTCAAAGAAGCAGAAGGTGGAGATATGTATTCTCAATGTGCATTGTCTTTAATCTATGCATCAGGTAAGGGTACGCAAGTAGATAATTCAAAAGCATTTACATGGATGCAGAAATCTGCAGAACAGGGTTATGGCGATGCTTTAGGAAATCTTGCTATACATTACCTTAACGGCATTGGATGTAACGAAAATAAACAAAAAGCGTTTGAATACATACAAAAAGCAACGGAGGTCAATAAAAGTAATGGTGAAATGTTAGCTGCAATGTACCTACAAGGCATCGGGACAAAGATTGACACAACAAAAGCGATAGCTATATACAAAGAACTCGCAGATATGCAGTTATCCTCTTCTCAAGCTCAATTAGGACATATATATTATGAGCAAGACAAATACGAACTCGCTTTCAAGTACCTTTCAGAAGCCGAAAAGAAGGATGAGTTGCAGGCCATTGACGATCTTATTGTAATGTATTTGCGTGGATGGGGTGTAACGGAGAATCAAGACAAAGCTATCTCTTTTGCTCAAAGAGGTGTAGCATTGTCTGGACGCGACCCTTACTTTCTTTTCTCACTAGGAGTCTGTTACGAAGAAAAAGACAATGTTAAGGCATTTGCTAATGTAAAAGAAAGTGCAGAAAAGGGGAATCCGCTTGCGCAATACCGACTTGCGCTCTATTATCAAAATGGATATGGGGTAAAAGTCAATGAAAGTCTTGCCTACAAGTGGTATAAGAAGGCTATAGCAAACGGATATAAGGAATAAACGTTAATCTATAATTGCATGGATACAAACAAAAAGTCAATGTTGCAAGCAGGAACAGTTTTGCATGGAACATATAAAATAGAAAAGGTTCTCGGACAAGGTAGTTTTGGAATAACTTACCTTGCCGAGCACATCCATCTTAGCAAAAAGGTTGCCATCAAGGAGTTCTTCATGAAAGAACTTAATTCACGTAGTGAAGATGGTAGCATTACTGGGATGTCAGATGGTAGTTTGTCGTATAATTACGCAAGAAAGTTCAAGAAAGAAGCCTTCAACCTTTCTCGGTTGGACAATCCCAATATTGTGCGTGTAACGGATTCGTTTGATGAGAACGGAACGTTCTACTATGTGATGGACTACATTGAAGGACAGAACCTCAATGATTATGTCAAGTCTCATCATATGGATGAAGCAGAAGCAACAAGCATCATCAAGTCTGTTGCCGATGCCCTTATCTATATGCATGAAGAGAAGCACATGCTCCACCTCGACTTGAAGCCAGGCAATGTTATGCGACGAGATAAAGATGGTCACATATTTCTTATTGACTTTGGATTGTCAAAGCATTATAGCAACGATGGTCAACCTGAAACGTCAACAACCATAGGGCTTGGAACGGCTGGTTATGCGCCAATAGAACAAGGAAACAGAACAAAGGAAGGAGAATTTCGTCCTACGATTGATGTGTATGCACTCGGTGCAACTTTCTACAAACTCCTCACTCGTGAGACTCCACCGCCAGCGTCAGACCTTGTTAGTGATGACAGTTTGCTTGAAACGCAAATGTCAGCCAACAATGTTTCAAAAGAGCTAATAGAAGTTGTGGTTAAGGCCATGAATCCTAATGTCAAGAAACGTTTTCAAAGCGTCCGAGAGTTTGCTGACTCATTACAATTGTTTGCAAGTCCAACCATTTCTGAAGAAACGGATATTCCTTCTCAACCTATTGTTCAAAACAGCGATTCTGAAAATACTGTTATGGATACGTCTGTTGACGAAAACGACAATACATACGGTAGTGAAAACGATGTGAATGGTTCTTGCGAAGAGGAAGAGAACAATCCTTCATCAAGCAAAAAGAAAATTCTCGTTGCATTTATCGTTGGATTTGTTGTTATTGCAATAGTTTTTTTCTCACAAAAGAAGGCACCGAATGATACTCCCAAAGACCTTATGGAGCAAATAGATTCGGTAACACCTGACGTTGACACTATACCCACGTCACAAAATGGGAATATTGGCAATGCTAGTAAAAAAGCCGACACTTCAAAATCTACAAACGTAGCGGTTAAAAAGCAAAATGCATCACAAGAAAAGTCTAAAGAATTAAAAGACGACAATACAACAACATTAAAGAAAGCGCTCGCTAACGGGAATTATAAAAAAGTGCAACAACTAGCAAATGAAGGATATAGTGCTGCATATGGGCCTCTCGCAAAATATTATCTGCAAAACAACGAATATTCCTTAGCTGAAACTTATGCAAAAAAAGCAAGAGCTGCTGGTTTTAGTGAAGGAAAGTCCGTCATTAAGGCTCTTGAAAATTTAGGATATTACGATTGAATTTAAAAATTAAATAAATATGAAGCACAAACTGATTATTATGTTTGCGGTTCTCTTATGCGCAATCGCAAACGCTTCTGCACAAGACGCATCTTTCTTTAGAAAGTATGCGGACAAAGGTGACGTTGAAGCCATGTTCAATTTAGCAAATTGCTACACGCGTGGTACTGGTGGTGTCAACCAGGACTACAGTTTGGCAACAATGTGGCTGACAAAAGCCGCTAAAAAGAAATATGCACCTGCGCAAGTCTCACTTGCATACCATTACATTTACGGTATTGGAGTGCTAAAAGACTACAAGCAAGCATACGAACTTGCCAACAAGGCCATGAAGCAAAACAGTGCGTCTGCATACTACCTGATGAGTCAGATGTACAGAGATGGACTATATGTCAACAAAAACGTTGTGGCATATTGGCAAATGCTTAATGCGGCAGCAGATAGAGGTGACGCAAGTGGGCAAAGTGATTTGGGATATTATTACTTGTACGGATTATCTGGCAACAATATATCTCCTGATATCAACAAAGCATTAGGATATTTGCAAAAGGCAGATGCGCAAGGCAATGCTCAAGCAAAGCGTCTCTTAGGGTTGTGTTATCAAGAAGGCATCGGTGTAGATGCGGATATAAAGAAATCTGCCAATTATTTCAAAGAGGCCGCAGAACTCGGTGACGCAATTGCGCAAGCTCAGCTGGGAGAGTTTTATCTTCGTGGACTTGGTGTAGAACAAAATGTCAGTGAAGGCATTAAATATATAGAGATGGCAGTAGAACAGGGACAGCCTTATGCATACAAACTAAAAGGTGATTTATACTATTATGGTATTGGAGTAGAAGAAGATAACGCCCAGGCTGCCCAATGGTATCAAAAAGCGGTTGATAAAAATGTAACAAGTGCGTGTAATCAACTTGCCTATATGTATCTTATTGGCATTGGAGTTACAGAAGACCATTCAAAAGCATATAGCTTGTACAAACAATCAGCAGATGCAGAAGATGTTGGTGGAATAGGTGGACTTGGCGTATGTTATGAAAATGGTATAGGTGTACAAAAAAACATTTCTACTGCTATTACATACTACAAAAAAGCTGCAGATTCGAATCATGCTTATTCACTGGATAGATTGTATCGTTTGTATCGTGAAGGTGATGGCGTAACAAAAGATACCGATGCTGCCATAACATATCTCCGTCAAGCGGCAGATTTAGGCAACACATCCTCTATTTATTCTCTCGGCTATGAATATTATGCAGGTGAAATCATACATGCTGACAAGCAGAAAGCACTTGAATATATGAAAAAATCAGCAGACGAAGGATATACTTTTGCTTGTGCAGTTTTGGGAACTATGTATTATTCTGGTGAAGAAGGGATGGCCGCAAAGGACTACAAAAAAGCATTCGAGTATCTTTCAATCGCTGTGAAGGATGCCGCCTCTTTAAATGAGGATTTATTGGCAGAGGTTTATAAAAATTTAGGAGCGTGCTATCGTTTCGGCAGGGGAACAGACAAAGACCAAAGTCTGGCATCATATTACACAGAACAAGCTGCAAAATACGGAGATAAAAGTTCTGTCGATGCCGTTAAAATGATGCGTAAATAGTTTGAATTATGAGCCGATTTATTATTTCTATCTTATTGTCAGTGTTTGGTCTTGTGTATATGCAGGGCCAGACATTGACATCTTGCCAAAAAAATGCAAAGAACGAAATCTTTCGTTATCTAAAAAATAAGGTGTCGAATATCAGTGAACGCCAATATAACGAGATTGCATTCACCTATAATGGAACGCAGTTTTTGATAGATATAAGTGATTCTGACGAAAATCCATTATTTGTCACACTATCTGCTGGTTACAATTTGCCAACTTATGTTTCTGAATCTGCAATGGCAGAAGCTATAAAGAAAACGAACTTTATAAAAGGAGCCAAAGCGTATGTTGGTGATGGATTTATAGTCTTTGAAAGTGAAATGTACTTCAAAAAGGCCGATGATTTCAATGCGGTTGTTCTCAAAATGATAAGTGCTATAGAAGCAGCTACCGCATGCTATTACGATGCCTATAATAGCGAGAAGGACAAAGGTGGTTCTCAACTTTCATCGTCGGTGGCAAATTCCCTAATAAGTGCTAATGATTTTTACTTTCCATCTATACGTAATAGGGGAACTGACTCAAAATTACATATAACAAAGGTACACACAGACAATACATACACGGTAGTTGATTTTATTTCGTTCAACAACCGTCAAACTTCATATTGCGGAATAAATAAAAATTCCTATTTGCTTGTAAATGGAAAGCGGTACCTATTGCAAAAAGCAGAAGGCATCTCGTATATACCGAACCATACAGAATATCCTAACTGGAAATCAAGGGAAGACGTATCGCTTAGCTTTAAGTTGTACTTTTCTCCCATTCCGAAGGGGACAACAGAATTTGATTTTATTGAGCCAAACGGAAATCAACAATCAGGTTGGACTGGCGAAGGCTGGGCATTGAAAGGGGTGCAACTTAATAATACAGGTTGGAAATATTTCAACAGCGAGAAGATAAATACCTCATCACACATTTGGGAGTGTACTGCAATTCAGGTTCAAAATGGGCAAACGGTACTCAGAAAGAGAGTTACCCCAAAAGAAAAAGGGACTTACGTCTACAGCGACAATGAAGAATTCATAGAAGATGCGGATACAGGTAGAAAGTATTATCTTAAAACTAGTTCAATCAGTTTTAAGAGTAGTCCTTTGATTTCTTATGACACAGTCCCGATTGATTTTGCAGAAACGTACCCAGCGTTACCAAGTAACGTAAAGAGAGTCAACATATCATCTGGAAGTCAATATTATATAAAGAATTTGAACATTAGATAAAGACATTCGTGATTGCGTAAGCCTTGTATACATGTGTATGCATGAAAAGTCACGACAACATTTGTTATGAAAAACATGATAAATGGGCATCCTCGTCAGTAGAACCGTCTGATGTAGGCTCTGCCTCAAAACATTAAAACGGTTTGGGCTTGTTGTGAAAAGTCCGTGTTTGTACATTCATATTTACGCTTTCGTTTCGGAAGATGGGAATATGTAAGATGGCATTACCGAAGTTTGCCTCATAAAAGGTAAACATTTACAACTAAAAAGATTATCTTCCCCTGCTACTTGATGGCAGGGGTTTCTTTGTTTTATAACTTAAGAATCTATAAAGATCACGTCGTCTTCTGTTATAAATGAAATAAATTCATTATCTTTGCAAAATATTTCTTATGACTGAAGACATGAATCGTTTGAAGTTGATACTGGTCGAAAAGAAGAAGACCAGCAAGTGGTTGGCGGACGAGTTGGGAGTGCCCCCTACCACCGTGTCGAAATGGTGCACGAACTCATCGCAGCCCGACTTGGCCACCGTACTGAAAATCACCGACCTGCTGAAGATTGACATCAAGGAACTTGTCGTAAGGGAGTATGATGCCTTTCTTCGGGAAAAAATGAAAAAGAAATAAGGGACAATGAACATTGAGGAACTTGAAAGGCTTATAGCCAATGACGAGAACGTACATCTGGAGTTGAAAAAGACTACAGGTGAATTGAAGGATGGGATGCACACGGCATGTGCGTTCCTGAATGGCGCTGGCGGTTGGCTTGTGTTCGGCGTAGCCCCAAAGTCTCTCAAAATTCTCGGACAAGAGGTTACTGACAACACGCAAAGGGAGATAGCCCAAGCGTTGAGCGGTCTGGAGCCAGCCGTTTCCGTTGACATCCAATACATTGATGTGCCAGACAGACTGGGCTGTCAAGTCATAGCCATGTATTTCGAAGCGTTTGTTTGGGGAACTGCCCCTTACACCTATCATGGCAGTCCTTATTATAAGGTGGAGAGTACCACGAAGCTGATGCCACGCAATATGTTTGAGGAAAGGTTGCGTGCCAACAAACCCAATTATTATGCTTGGGAACGGCAAACGGCTGACCATATCACCATTGCCGACATGGATGAGAAGCTCATAAGAGGAGCTTTGCGCCTTGGTGTGGAGAAGAACCGCATGCCAGCCACAGCATTGACAGAACCTATGGAGGATGTGCTCGGAAAACTTGAATTGCTGAATGATGGCGTTCCCAACAATGCCGCAGCAGCCCTGTTCTCAACCAAACTAAGAGGTTACACGCAAATGCAGTTACGCTTGGCTCGTTTCCGTGGCACGAACAAGTTAGAGTTCATAGACAATCAAAGGGTTGAAGGTAATTTCTTCCAACTCCTTGATGCCGGCATGGCATTCTTCCTGAAGCATCTTAACATGAGTGGAAAGATTGTCGGATTCCGTCGAGAGGAAAATATGGAAGTACCAGCCGAGGCGTTGAGAGAAGCCCTTACGAACTCGCTTTGTCATAGACAGCTCGAAAAGTATAACCTAACGTCAAGCATTGCCATATACGATGACCGCATAGAGATTGAGAACCCTGGTGTATTGCCTCCTCAACTCAACACTGAAACCATAAAACAGTCGCATGGCTCATATCCCTACAACCCAATCATGGCAGAAGTGCTTTACCGCACCACTTTCCTTGAAAGTTGGGGTTCAGGCGCATCTCGTATCATAGAGGCATGCAAAGCACAGAATGTGCCGGAACCGACATGGAGCATCAACGGCGGATTTATTTGTGTGACGTTTGTACGCCCTATTACCGACCCGATGAAGACACCTGTAGGATTGCAGTTGGGATTGTGTCCTGAACAAGCAGGAACTAAGCACGAGCCAAGCACGAACCAAGTACGAACCAAGTACGAACCAAGTACGAACCAAGTAAAAGACTTGATTTTAGCTATTCCTGAAGATTATTTATCAGCAGGGGAAATGATGGCGGCATGTGGATTAAAGAGCCGAATGAGGTTTAGGACAACATACATCCTTCCTGCCCTCAATGAGGGGGCTATAGAACGTAAATATCCCGACTCGCCCAATCATCCTCGCCAGCAATACAAATTGACGGAACAAGCATTAGAGTGGAAACGTGAACAGAAGTAAGCTACATAGATATACCGCCCGACTTTAAGCGACAAACCTAAGGTCGGGCGGATTTCTTTATTTCCCGAATGCCAAAGCAAACATAATCGAGAGGGAAATGAAGGTGTAGGCATAACAGGCGATGCTGAACCACATGACGTATGTCCACAATTTCCCCGAAATCCAAACTCCTTCATTGCGGCCCAACTGATTACACATATTATAATAGTGGGACTCCAACTTGTTAGACAACTCGATGCGGTGCTTTTCAAGCGCACCGTTCTCTCCGTCAATGATGGTCTTGGAGACCTTTGTCAGGCGTTGCCAGTCGTTCGGGTCAACTTCCACTGCTATCCTTGACTTTTTGATTTCGTCCACCTTTCCACTGATGGTGTCAGCCGCAGCGTTTACGTTGGTTGCGGCATTGTCGAGCCGAAGCCGTGCGGTGTTCATGTCCGCCTTCGCCTCAATTAGTGCCTTGGTGGATTCATCCAGTGAAGACTTGGCAGAATGGAGGGCATTGACCTGTCCGTCAAAGTTCTCCGTTGCGTCCGTCAGTTCCATACTCTTGTTGATATTGCTTTCCATTGAGGAAAAGTCAATGTCCGATATTTTACTCTTGCCAATACTCATAGCTATTGTACTTTTATGTGAATGATGTTATCTGCCGATGCTAATCTTCTTGCGTGGACGGCAAAGTCTGTTGGCCATCATGGCGCACCGATGCGCCCATGACAGTTCATCCTCGTCCTTGTCACGTTCCCAACCCGAAGTTTGGTTTCCGCCACCTCCACCGCTATTCTGCGCAGCAATGGTTGTTGCAGCATCAAGGTAGTTGGCGAAGAGAAGTAAGGCGGTCTTCCGTATGCCCTCAATGGTTGCGAAGACATTGTCCTTGTCCAAAGCGATGTTCTCGTTGATGACGTTCAATGCCTTGTCAGAAATGTCCACAGAATACTTGTGGAACTCGTCGGTACAGAAATCGAAGTGTTGCATCTTTTGTGTATCAACGACAGTGACAGGCTTGGGCAGCCGAACAGCAGGCTTTGGTTGTGGCATCGGTTGTATTCTTGGCTTGGAAGAAGTAACTGGTGTAACCGTTCTCTTGGTTGCTTCGGGGTGATACAGTCTCCACGTCGCCAAAATCTTCGACGGCATAAGCTTGCGTCCCTTTCCCAGTTCCGAAGACTTATAGACACTGTTGCCTTTGGCTACGGTGTAACCCTTGACCTCGCCATCATTGGCCCATTTGAGTTCCACATGATAGCCGTGTTCTGCCAATCCTGCGACATAGTAGTTCCAATCAAAGCGGCTCATCTTACGCAACACCTCATGGCAAGCCAAAGTGATTTTGTCCTTGTTCTCTTGGCTGATGACAGACGCATCAACCCAACCACGCTGCTGGTTAATCTTGGCGGCAGCGGTCATGGCTCTTTCGTAGATGAAATGTGCGTCGTTGACGTTGCCCATCATGTCTATGCGGTTGGCGTTTATATGAAGGTGCTGGATGCCGCTCTTGCTGTCACGATGGAGCGACGCCACATACTGGCTACCTTTGAGGTTGGTCGATGACGCACTCTTACGCTTGGCACGCTTGGAGAGGTCAACGGAATCGAAAGTCTTGATGTAGTCCTCCGCCAACTTGCGCCAGTCATCAACTGCCCAACCCTTGCTTTCTTCGGGTGTTGGGGATAGTTCGATGCGGATGGACGTGTTCTTGAGTGGATGATACCGTGAGAACTTTGCCTCATAGAATTTCTGGAGGTGCATCATGCGTGCCCACATGGCACTTGGGGCGATGTCTTCGGGCAGGTTGTTCACTTTCACGATTTCTGCCATGTCCTTGTCTGCCGAATAACGTACAGCGTTTGCGCCGTGCGTTATCACACTTGCCTTGCCTATCATAATGTTGGGGATTTTACTATGAAATGTTCTTTTCTATCTCAACCATTCTGTTGAGTATCTGTTGTGCCGCAGCCTTCCACTGGGACATGAATATCTGGGTGCGCATGATGCGCTCCCGTTCATCGTGCGGCTTGCTCCTGAGGAAACTGAACAGTTTGACGATGTCGCCACGGGCATCGCTTAACGAGCTGAGGGCAACTATCTCGTCCTCGCTCATCCTGCGTTTGGGGTGTTCGCCGTTCAACCGCTTCCGTGCATAGGCGCATATGGTCAGTCCACTCAGTTCTGCATCGGAGCGCACACGCTCGTATTCTGCATCGGTCAGTCTGACCATAATGCGGCGTGTCTTGGCAGGTTCTTTCTGCTTGTTTCTTATCTCATTCTTTCTCATAAACGTAAAGCGTTAGTTCTTTACAAAGGGACAACTACTGTGCGAGCTTGCGAGCGCACAAGAAGCCATTGACATACGAATAAGCGGAACGCATTTGTATGACATTGGTATTTCTTGCAAGCACCCATATCAAACAACCGTACACATGCCATCCGAGAAACGGCAATTGCCCCATGTAAAGGGGGTTGACAATGAATAGTGAGTGTCCCCAACAGACTCTCTGAGGTAATAGCGTAGCTGCCAAAAGAAAAAGCAGCCTGAGGGGGACACCTGTGGGGCGATTAGCATTGAGCATCGTCCTCATTAGATGTAGGACAGCCAGCGTGAGCATCGTTATTATGAGATAGACCAGAAGGGTTACCATATGTGGCAAATTTCCTTCGTTCCATCTCAGTCTCGATAAAGTGCTGCCGGGCTTCCTCTTCCATCTGCAACGCTTTTGGGTCAGGGTCTGGAGTCTCTTGTTCTACAGCCTTGGTATTGTCAGGAGACGAACAAAGGGAAGAAAAGAGAGCTACCACCTCGGCTTGATTGTCCACACCTCTTATTGTATCATTAGATGTAGAGTTGTGGATTTCCGCAATATCAGTTGGCTTGGACTCTGTATTGTCTGATTTGCCTGACGGCAACTGCAATGTTTCTTTATCAGCTGCGGACTTTGCCTCTTCGTTGCTTGCACGTCCTTTCCTCAAATGAATGGGGACGTAGTTGGGATTGACAAACTTCTTGCCATCAATGCCCCATGCCGAGATACAAAGGAAAGTGTGGACACTGCCCCTGCGAGTCTGCACGGAAGAAAGGATGTCCAACTCCTTCATCCTGTCGAGCATCTTCGAGACCGTCTTGCGGTCACATTTCCACAACTTAGCCAAAGCCACCTCCGACATCTTCACTTGCCACAAGACTTCGGGACATTCCCCAACATCGGCAGTCCGCTCAATCTGCGCCAAGAGCAGCTCAATAAGTTGGAACAGACAAACCAATCGGTTGATGCCAGCCGTTCCGCTCATCAGATAACGTACTTGCGTATCATCGAACACAAGACTATGGTAAATCTGCTTTTTCATACAGACACGGGATTGGATGGGAAATTGGACTTGGCAAGCCGTTGCATCACTTGGTCGGCCTCTGCCGCAATCTCCTTCTTGGAGGAGACGCGGTTCTGCTTCATCCATGCCACAAGGTCGGCCTTCTCGAAGAACACCATCTTGCCGTTGGGCTTGAAGAACGGAATCAGTTGCTCATGTGTCAACTTGTACAATGAACTGCGGGCGATGCCCATAAACTTTGCTGCCTCTTTGAGGGTAAGAACGTCCTTGCCTTGATTGAGAATGTTCTCCAGAGAGTCGATGCGTCCCTGCATCTCGGCTACCTGCTTGCTGAGGTTGGCCTCTTTTGCGTGTAAACTGTCTGTCATATTTTTCTATTTTTATAATGTGGATATTATGTTATTGTCAAGCCGCCGACTACCCAAGTGAGAGAATGACCTTTTGCCGATGCACGTGATTGTTTCTCTTGCGGAAGTAGGTTTTGACGGTTCAAAATTATAATGGAAGAAGCCTTTTCAGAAATGAGATGCCGAAATCGGGGCATATTTTGGGTTTAATTTGCAATAAAGTATGCTTCGGTTCTAATTGTCATACTCAATAGAACCAATATTCTGCATTTTCGTGTCTCGATGATAAGATAAGGTTTGACCATCAGAAAGGCGAAAACTCTGCCGATGCAAAATGTCAAATCCAACGTATTTGGAACGCAGGAAAGCCCTGCTTGGCATCAGAAAACAAAGACACGAAAATCATGCGGTTCGAGGTTCGTTTTCCTTGATTTGCACCAAAACCGCCTTGTTGTCTCCTTTGTTTGAGATATTTTCTGAAATTTTGGTGCAGGTTTGTTACGCGAAGGCTATATTTCAACAAAAGTATATTGATAATCAGTTACTTATACACATAGAAAAACTTACGAAGTAGTGAGTGCAGACTTTTGAGAAGTGTCTGGTTCGGTGCACTTAGTTCAGTTATGAGTCTCACTGAGCATGATGTGGGAGGAATATTTGATAAAGTTGAAACTGCACATATTGAACTTAGCTTGTCTACACGACAAGCTAAGCTGTATCTTACTCCTACATATGATGCTATCTATAAATGGTGTTCAGCTGGACAAAGCTACTGGGACACAGAAGACTACGCGAACAAAAAGTTTCTTGGCTATAAATTTAGACAAATCATTCGTGCAGACGATTAATAAACTCCTAAGCTGGGCAGGAGTATAAGTTGCCCAGCAATTATATCCCCCCGCACTTCACGGGAAACGACAAGGGTCTCTATGCCACGATGATAGGTGGACGTATAGACCCTTCATCGTGTCTTGTTTCTTTATATTCTACAAACCTTCCAATACCCATTTCCATGCAGGTTTTATTTCTATTCGGAGACCATCACGCACAATCTCCCCTTCATCCTCATAGGTGATTATCATAGCTCTCTTCAGAGGATGCAAACCATGCAAGGCTACTAATGCTTTCACTTCTCGCTCTATGGTTTCCCCATCGCTCATCTGATAGCTCGCCTGAACAGCTAACCCCTCATCTGGCACATAGAAATCAACCTCTATGTTTTTATTATAATAGTATAAGCCCTTGGCGTATTTCTTGTATAATGTAATTGCGCAAAGGTTCTCCAGCAAAGAGGTGTTCGGATTGTTGATGAAGAGATGCAGCAGCCCATTATCTACAAAATAATGTTTTTTAATTGTTTCTTTCTCCACGGACTTGGAAACATAATTGTCAATAGAAATCAACAAGCATGATTCTTGCAGATAGCGAACATACTCCATTACTGTTGAAGGGCTACATGGAGTACCGGTTGCTTTTATCAGATTGCTCAAACGATTCAAGGAGCATGGCTGTTTCACGCTTTCTGCCAATCTTCTTACACAAAGGCGTAAGGCATCCTCGTTCTTTATTTTGTGCCGAACCACCAGGTCATTAAAGAAAATACGATTATATAAGCTGTTGAGCCATATTCTCTTTTCTTGAAAATGCACAAGCTCAGGGAAACCACCCCAATCAAAGTAAGTTCGGAAATGGCGCTGCAGTTCATTTGCTTTTCGGCCATATTGCCAATTCTTTGAAAGCAAGACTTCAACAGCTTTCAGATATTCAGAAAAGCTATATGGAAACACGCTGATGTCCAGGTATCTTCCTCCCAACACAGTCTCTATGTCACGACTCAGCATTTTGGCATTACTGCCAGTTATATAGACACGATATTTTTGGTTGGCTAGACGGCGTGCAAAGTTCGCCCACCCTTCAACATTCTGTATCTCATCAAAGAAGAAGATGGGCTGACCTTCATACATGCTATAATAGGCTTGCAATAGGAAATCGAAGTCTGCAACCGACATTCCTTGCAAACGTTCATCGTCAAAGTTGACATACACGATGTCTTCTATATCAACTCCATTTGTCAGCAATTGCTGTATTCTCTGGTATAGCAAATAGGATTTTCCTGCTTGTCTTACTCCTACAAACACATAATTGCCATATTCCTCTAAATATAGAGGACGCTGTACCAAATGAATACGACCTATATATTCTTGGCTCTCAGCTATTATCGTTCGAAACAATTCCTTTTCCATATACTTACTTTTGGGGGCAAAAGTACGAATTTTATTTAATACTACAAAATTTAAAGGCTCTTTTTATTCGGTAGCAGCGAATAAAATAGCATAATTCTATTCGCTGTTACCGAATAAAATCAACAAACAGAACTACCTTTCTCTTATCAACAGTCTTCAGCCGAGTGTGGATTCTCTTGCCGCACGCATCTTTACCGAATCTTCAAGACAAAAGAAGACTGTTCTCCTACAGAATGGAGAGACTTCCACTCTACAGATGTAGCACAAAATGATTCAAATTCAGCATAATCATTTTTTCGTAAAATACCAAAGAAATTCTCTCCAATTATGCAAGCGACTTCTCCAAGCATGCTCCTGCACAGGAGGTGCCTCGCATAGATATGGTATGGCAGTCCATACTCGGTCAGCTTTCGAAAGAGAATAAGAAGTTTGTCTATGGGGTATTGAAGAAGGGTGGCAGAGCCAAGGAGTTTGAGTTAGCCATACAGTGGTTAGTGGATGCCGGTTTGGTTTATAAAACAACTGAGGTGACAAAGCCTGAGTTGCCGTTGAAGTTTTATGAAGACTTGTCGGCATTCAAGTTGTATCTGTGCGATTGTGGACTGATGGGGGCTATGGCTGATACCGCAGCAAAGGATGTGTTGCTTGGCGATAACGTATTCACGGAGTATAAAGGAGCGTTCACAGAACAGTATGTCCTTCAGCAGTTGCTTGCATCGGGTATTACCCACATCTATTATTACAGTTCTGATTCTTCTCGTATGGAAATGGATTTCCTCGTTCAGCGTGATGGGGCATTATTGCCTATAGAAGTAAAAGGCGGTACAAGCATCAAAGCCACCTCATTGCATAACTATCTTAAGGAGCACCCTGACATATCTGCCATCCGTTATTCTATGTTGCCTTATCGTCAACAAGAGAATATCTCCAACATGCCGCTTTATGGAGTCTTTCTGCGTTAATGATGTTGTGTGAAACATCAGAGATTATATGGTGATATTCATAATCTACCTGGCATCAAACCAAAGTAGTCGTTTTCAGAAAATCTCGCAGATGAATGTGCTTAATGCCATCAATATTGGTTCGACTGTAAAGCCTATCCATAGAAATCACGTATTTGGGATGACTGTCTTTTATCAATTTCAGATTGCCGAATTCACGTTCTACCGTTTCCTCAGAAGCCAGCAGATAGGTAACTTGCACATACGCCACACTATCCGCTTTCTCGGCAACAAAATCAATCTCTGCCTTATATATCTGACCAACATATACCTTATACCCCATCCTGCACAAATGGATATATACAGCGTTCTCCATTACCTTTTCTATATCAAAACGCCTGTTGCCGCCTATAATATGATTCCTGATTCCCAGGTCTTCGAAATAGAACTTGTCGCCTAACTCAAAAAGTCGCTTGCCATGAATGTCGTATCTGTTAACTTGATCGATAATAAACGCATTGCTTAATATCTTTTGTTTCATACGAGTAAAACTTTCCGCAAATATACTCTTTTTGTTTCGTATAAGTAACAAAAACGGCAGTTTTTTGTTTTTATTACTTATTGAACTTTAGCAAGTTCAGAAGTTATAGAAGTTAAAGAAGTTATCACTCCCTTCGGTCGTTAGAAGTTATAGCCAACAGCCTTTTTGGTTGAATATTTAGCTGTAAAGCATATGGCTTTAACTTCTCTAACTTCTTTAAATTCTTTAACTTCCCCATTTGCGAAAGTTGAGTATAGATAGTTTTTATTCCACAGAAAACTTCAATACACGGCTTGCTGTGATGTCGGGAAACGGCATCGCATGACAAAGCGCCATACAAACGAACAAGTTACGACATGAAAGATTTTGCAGCGATAGATTTTGAAACAGCCAACAACGAGCGATCATCGGTATGCTCTGTAGGTATTGTCATAGTACGTGGCGGGGAGATAGTAGACAAGTTCTACTCGCTCATCAAGCCCGAACCGGAGTATTACAACTACTGGTGCAGTAAGGTGCATGGTCTGTGTGCCTCTGATACAGAAGAAGCTCCAGTCTTCCCTGACGTATGGAAGCAGATAGAACCCAAGATAGCAGGGCTCCCTCTCGTAGCTCACAACAAGGCTTTTGATGAAAGTTGCCTGAAGGCTGTCTTCCGCGTCTATCAGATGGACTATCCCGACTATGAGTTCTACTGCACTTGCGTGGCATCTCGCAAAGTGTGGCCCCAAGGCAGTCACACCCTCGATATTATCGCAGCCCGTTGCGGCTATGATTTAACAAGCCACCATCATGCTCTGGCAGATGCGGAAGCGTGTGCAGCCATCGCGATGGAGATATTATAAGCTAAGACTCTGGGCTCTTATTTGAAAGCACAACTATACAAATAAAAGCCCATAAAGCCTCTGTTCGGGATAAGAAACAGCGCACTAAAAACATATAACTCCCTTTTCCAGAAAAGTGCTCCTTAAAGGGCACAATACTGCTCTTCGCTGGGCACTATTGTGCCATAAGTAGGCATTTTTACTGCATCAGTATTTATAAAAATGGATTACGCAAAAACCCTTCACCCTTCATCATTCCTTCGGAATCCCCTGTGCTTATCGGTGTTTCAGGGGGCGAAGGGTACAAATTCACCCTTCATTACCCTTCATCACCCTTCATCGCCCTTCAACTTTTTTCCATTTTCAGATTCCGGCTGACTGATGCTACTACTGCATAAGCAGTCAACTATGAATATGACTAAAATGAAGTCAGTCAACGTAAATTACAAATAAGTAATAACCGAGTCAACTCACATTAGAAAAAACGCAAAGAGTGGTCAACAGAAATCCTTAAAACACAGAAATATTTTCGACCTGCAGGCTGGCACGGGCTGAAAGCCCAGAAGCTCTTAGCCCAGGGCATCGCCCTGGGTATAATAGCAATCAACAAGGCGCCCTGTAAGGGCAAAAGCTTTAAAATATTACCTCATAAAAATTTGAAAATCCCCTGCGTTATGTAAAGCTTTTGCCCTTACAGGGCGACAGGTTTGCATTCTAATTACCCAGGGCGATGCCCTGGGCTAAGAGCTTCTGCCCTTTCAGGGCGTATAGGGTAATTTCAACCGTACAGTTCGAAATATTTTTCTTATATTACTGAACTTTCGCATATCAGGAAGTTAAAGGAGTTAAGGAAGTTAAGGAGTTAAGACGTATGTCTTGCAGCTTAATAACTACGCCAAAAAGACTATTGTCTTAACTCCTCAGCGACCGTAGGGAGCGATAACTCCTTTAACTTCATTAACTTCTGAACTTGCGAAACTTGAATTATATTATATAAATGTTTTTTAAAGCCTACAAAATCTATGTTCGAAAGTTTAGAACTTATGTTCGAAAGTTTAGAACTTGTGTTCCAAAGTTTAGAACTTATGTTCGAAAGTTTAGAACATAGATTTATCCGCAATTGACAAAACAAATTCATAATAGTAGATTTGCAAATAAGGAAATTAGGGAAGTTGAGTGCATAATAAACAGAAAAAATAGAAATGACATAATGAAGGGTGATGATGGGTGGAAAAGTACCCTTCAATCCCTGAAGCCCCGATAAACACAGGGGGTTCCAAAGGAATGATGAAGGGTGAAGGGTTTTGTGCCTATCCTATTTCAAAAAACGCTTTGATGAGTTTTTAGAGCGTGAGCATATCTGATATGTTAGCCACGAACTTTGAAAGGAATGAGCCGAAGGGCTATGGAGAGAAAGGTTTAGTTTCTCTCCAAAATCTTATTCAGCAGGAAAGTGGCGTTCTGATTGCGTGCCACTCCCGGCTGTATCTTATAGGTATAGGTGACGTCGGTACCGAGATCTATTTCAAAGCAATAGTTGTGGAAACGCCCGGGACTGCTTTCTGCCATTCGGGACAACTCCAGATCGTGGGTGGCAATGACTCCCGTAACAGGCATGCGGGAGATGGACTCAAGAAAGAGTCGGGAGCCGTTGAGTTTGTCCAAGGAATTGGTGCCTTTCAGTATCTCATCGAGGATGATGAGGGTGCGAAGCTCGCCGCGCTTGCAGAACTGCATGAGTTGCTCAAGACGCAAGAGCTCGGCATTGAAATAGGAAATGCCATGAGTAAGGTCGTCGGTGGTGCGCATGCTGGAGAAGAGTTGGAAACGCGACACCTTGAGAGAACCGGCAAAGACGGGCATACCCGACATGGCAAGAATGTAGTTGACGCCAAGCGAACGGAGAAAGGTGCTCTTGCCTGCCATATTGGCTCCTGTTATGATATAATAGTTGTCGTCTTGGATAGTGAAATCGTTCTTCACTGCCTTTGCTCCTAAGAAGGGATGATACAGATTCTTGGCCTCGAAGAACACAGGAGAACCGTCGACGATTTCTGCATCCGTAGCCTCAGGATGGTTGTATCTGAAATCTGCCATCGAAACGGCTGCATCCAGTTCGCTCACGATGTCCATCCACTCCTCCATCTTCACCACATAGGTATTCTTCCATTTCAGGAAACTGCGAACCAAGAAGAAGTCGCTCAGCATGAAGGCATCGGTGAAGAAGAGACCGAGAAAGTTGCCACGACGGTCGTATCCCTTGAGGATTTTCTCGAGTTGAAGAAAGGAAGGAAGCGCCTCCGAAAGCGTAGACTGCATTTGCTGCCCCAGCTCGCTACGGAAATGGCGACGGGCTACAAGCTGGAGTATCTGCGAGTAAGCCACCAGTTGGTCGCGGAGCTTACCGCCATGGCTGTCAATCTTGTCCAAGGTCTGCTTGCAGACAAAGAACACTACCATGTACTGAATCATCACCCACCAAAGGGGGACGTTCACGGAAACCACGCCAAAGACAGAAAGCAACACCGAGGAACATACACCGATGATGAATGCCCAACCGAGAAGGAGCGAAGCCTTCGAACCATACCACGCAGGCACAGCCATTGCCGAAACCTTGCGGATGGCTTCAGCCACTGCAGAGGAATCAATCTTGCGATAACCCACTACCCTTCTGACTGGTTCTGCCGCCATATCGACATGAAGACGGTGAGAGTTGTCGGGGTCTGGCACATCAAGCACCTGCTTTTTATTCCTCTCTCCCAAAGCCAGGAACTCCATTCGCCATAGCTCACCCTGCTGCTCGTCGCCTGCAAGTTCCTTTTGCAAAGCAACACGCCGGGCTATCTCCTCTGCCTTCAAAGGAGTCTGAAGAGAAAGATTTCTTGCCAAGGCATCAGAGCCACCCGTGGTTATCGTGCGGCAGATGCGATGGAAGAGTGAATCCCTGCCAAAGACATCGAGATCGAAGGAATAAGCATGCTGTGGATTCTGGTATTGATTGCCCATTTCGAAAGACGAGAAATCGCCCTCCAAAGCTCTGATCTCGTTCTGATATACAGCGAGGAGCGCAGAGAGATGGGCTATCTTCTCCTTGTTCTTATCGTCCAAACGACGGATATTGAAATAGGCAATGAGAGCCAACACGGCTCCCAACAGCCAACGACTACTACCCTCGTCCATGGCAATATAACATACCACGAAAGTAAGGATGGCTCCGAACGAGAGCAACTCGCCCGTGATAAAGCCATTGTTCTTGCGCCTCAAGGCTGCCACCTCGGAAGCATACTTATCCACTTGCTGTTGATAACTTGTCTTTAAATCCATTTCTGTCTATATCATCTATTTTGTAGGCATGAGCACGGCTCCCTCCTGTTTCTTACCATCCATCAATATGCGCAGCGGATGCTCAAAGCGCACATGGCGAACATATTGTGTTTCCTCGACCGCCGGCATCGCATCGAGCACAGCCTTGTCGACGAAGCCACCCTCCCCAGTGTTGGTATCTACCGTAAAGTAACCCACCCCGAAAGAGGTGAGGTTCTGGAAGAAATGGGTTCCCTGGCTGGGATCGATGTTATAGTTCTTCAGCGCCACCTCCACGATAACCCGGGCTGCACTGATATGCGGCCACTTGACGGGAACACCGAGATAATGGTCGCTGGATCCCCATCGACCGGGACCTATCAGCACATAGTTCTTGCCTTCGGAAAGGAACTTGCGGTTGATGCGCTCTATATCGTCAGCCACATAATAATTGTTCATCGCCGAGAAATGGTCGTCGTACTTCACATACACTACATCCACGACATCCTCGCTGATGCCATGACCAAGTGAATTGTGCGAACGCAACAGGCACTCGCTGTCGGGAATGGCCGCCACATCCTCATCGAGCATTTCCTTGGCATCCACAATGGGACGTATCTGGAGAAGATAGAAATCGCAGGTTCTGTCGGCATGGATATTGCAGGCAAACTCTATCTCTACAGGACGGCGCATGGCTCCGGAGCCATACTTCATGGACATCTGGAGTATTTCGGGAAGGGGAACGACACCATGTTGCAGCACACTGGCAAAGGTGATCAGCTTGCGACCCTCTTCATAGACTCCATCGTTGATGACTTGGTCGTAGGGGTCGAAGGTGGAGGCTATAAAGTTGAGCGACTGGTCCTCGACAGCATCCTTGATTCTCAGTTTCTGAATATTGAACCCATCATCCACCTTGAAGTCTTCACCCACATGTTGCATATCGAGGGCATAAAACTGGGTTTGGGTCTCCCTGAGTGCCTTGTCGACCTCAGAAGTCTGCAACACCTGGTTGGGATGATAAGGACATACCCGAAGGGTTTGCCCACCATCCACAATGTATTTGCCCAGTCCGAGAGCCAGACTGGCAATACCTTCTTCTGCCGTTTCGTCACCTATCGGATAATAGTTGAGCGAACGGAGCACGCCACTCATCGTGGGATAAAAACGGGTGCCATAGTCATTACCCACCACTTGCTGCAGGATGACTGCCATCTTCTCTTGGTCGATGACATTGCTCGTTGCGGTCATATAAGCCTTGGAATCGCGATAGAACACCGAGGCATACACACCCTTGATGGCACACGCCAACATCTGAAGCATCTGATACTTGTCCTCAAGATAAGGTATCATATATGTGGAATAGATTCCTGCAAAGGGCTGATAGTGGGCATCTTCGAGAAGCGAGCTGGAACGGATGGCTATAGGACTCTTCGTCGCCTCGAAAAAGGTGAAGAAGTCGGCTACCAGTGTGTCGGGCAACTGTGCTCTGAGGAAATGTCTCAAGATTTCGTCATCGCTTGCATCGCTCAAAGCTATGGGATAGAGATTGTTGCTCTCCATGAATGCATCGAAGATATCGGTACAAAGGACAACTGTCTTAGGAATCTGAACCGTGGCATTGTCGTACTGATTGAACTCAGGATGGCGCTTGATGACATTGTCGAGAAATGCCAGACCTCTGCCCTTGCCTCCCAAGGAGCCCTCACCTATACGGGCGAAGTGGGCATACTGGTCGAACTTCATACGGTCGAAGACAGCTACCACACCGATATTCTTCATGTGACGATACTGCACGATGGCATCGAAGATGATCTGTCGGTGAGCATCCACATCCTGCAATTTCTGCCAGGTGACATGGCGCAGGAAAGCCGACACGGGGAAGATGGCACGGGCACAGAGCCAACGGCTCATGTGATTGCGACTGATGTGATAGAGCATCGAGTCGTTGGGAATCTTGAAGATATTGTCCTGTAACTCCTTCAGACTGCGGATACGCATAATCTCCTCGTGGGTCTTGGGATCGCGGAAGATAAAATCGCCAAAGCCCATGTGTTCCTCCATCAGGCGGCGAAGGTCTACACTCATCTTCTTGGAGTTTTTGTCTACAAAACGAAAGCCCTCGGCTTCGGCCTTGGCTCGGTTGTCACTCTCGGAACTCTCAAGGATAAGAGGCACGAAAGGATCGTTCTTGCGGATATAGCGGAAAAGTTGCAAACCGGCATCAGGACACTTCTCACGTCCGAAAGTATCAGTACGATGCTTGGGCTTAGCCTCTGTTTCCACCTTATTGCCAAAGGCCTTGGCGGCACTCTTCAAAGGGAAACGGGCATCGCTGATGACACCAAGAGTATTGTTGGAATACTTGTCATAGAGTTTCTGAGCTTCTTCGTAAGTACGAGCCAGAACCACCTTGGGTCGACCACGCATACGCATGGTGGCAGCATGACGGTTCAATGCCTCCTTGGAGAAGTTCTTGCTCTGTTCCAATATGTAATTGTAGAGATTGGGAAGAATGGAACTGTAGAAGCGGATGGAGTCTTCGACAAGGAGTATCATCTGAACTCCGGCTTCCTGAATATCGTGTTCCAAATTCATCTTGTCCTCTATCAACTTGATGATGGAAAGAATGAGATTGGTATTGCCCAACCAGCAGAACACATAGTCGAAGATGCTCAGGTCTTCGTTCTCCATACGCTTGGTGATGCCATGAGAGAAGGGAGTAAGCACAACGCAATGGATATTGGGGAACCTGCTCTTGATATCTCGTGCCACATCGAAGGCATCATTGTCGGCATTACCCGGCATACAGATAACCAGATCAATAACAGTGGAGCGAAGCACTTCTGAGGCTTCCTCGGTAGTAGAGACCTGTGTAAAGGTAGGTGGATATCGAAGTCCAAGCTCCATATATTCATTATAGATCTTCTCTTCGATACGTCCATCATCCTCGAGCATGAAGGCATCATATGGATTGGCAACGATCAACACATTATAGATACGTCGCATCATCAAGTTGACGAACGACACATCTTTCAAATAAAATTTATTCCACTCTTGGGGTACATTATTCTCCATTTCCTTTTATTTTACTCATGCAAAGATACTGTTTTTCTGATATTTACTTGCAACTTTCAACATATTTTATTATTTTTGCAGCAATAATGTATTCTAACACCCTTAAAATGAACAGAATAACTTTTAAAATATTTGTCATTACCTTGCTCGCCTTCCTCTGCCTCACGGCATGTTGGGCTCAGAAGAAACAGCACGGCAAAGCCTCCTACTACTCAACAAGAGCTACAGGAGCAAGAACTGCAAGCGGTCAAAGACTACATCACGACAGTCTGACGTGCGCTCACCGGTACTACCCTTTTGGAACACATCTGAAAGTGACCAACTTGAGGAACAATAAAAGTGTGATAGTGAAGGTCATCGACAGGGGGCCTTTCGGAAAAGGCAGAATTATTGACCTTTCATGGGCTGCCGCCAAAGAGATAGGCATGATTGCTCAAGGTGTGGCGTCGGTAAAAGTAGAAATCGTGGAAAAGCCTGTTCCTTTCCGTCCTGAGGAGGAGAAACTTCCTCAGATTGACTTCGAAGTGGCAGAATCTGACTACACCTTAGAACCTCACTGGAACTCGAAATCTGCCAAGGGCAAAGCTCACCAAGGTAAAAATCTGAATAAAGTGGTACATTCAACAAAGGCGAAAGAAACCTCTGCAAAGAAAGATGAGGAGAAAATGCTCAACAGGAAAGAGAGTTGGAATGACACAGAATCAAAAAGCGGCAAGGCAACTAATGCTGAGCATGAGCACAAGGTTCATAGAAACAAATAGCCTACTGAAATAGGACAAGGCAAAAAAAGAGTAACCCCCGAAAGTAAATGTAAAAACTTCCGGGGTTTACAGTTTTAAACGGTGAGCCTTCTTCTTAAAGATCACCTTTTATCAATCTTCTACAAATACGCCTATGCCCTATCTGCGAGTCGGAATATTGAACTCATTGACTTTTGAAATAGACTTGCCTTCGTGTATCACAGAGACACAGAAATGAGCCATACCATTCTTCAGTCGGTTATCCGCCTTCACCATCGCTGTATAACGGACGCCTCGTCCTGGTGTGATTTTCTCCACATGAATGCTCGGAGAAATATAGATATGCTTGTTGCCTGTGGTTTCCACTACAGTAGGAACAACATCATAAACGGGACTGTTGCCACGATTCATTATCTCGAATATCACCTTGCAAGTCTCGTTCCTATTCAAAGTATTATCTTCATTGGAATCTACAAAACGGGCATTCACTATCTCTAATGTAGGAGAATACGACCAGTTACTCCCCAATGCTTCCATCTTCGAACTTGGCATCACAGTAGTGGGTTGCTGTGCGCTGTAATCGCCTACATAATCTTTACCATTAAAATCGTAAAGACGGTCATCACCACTATTGGTAGAATCGAAGACATCGGAATTATCCTCACTATTCGACGTACCATAAACAGGCTGATCGTAACCTCGCTGACCATAACCTGACTGATCATAACCAGACTGACCAATGGAGTTTTGCTGCTGAGACCGAGCAGCCCTTCTCTCAGCTCTACGGGCCTTGTCACGATGATACTGTTCCACTTGTTGCTGCTGTCTCTGATCGGCCTGACTGCCGATAACAGCACCAACAGCTGCTCCTCCTGCCATTCCTATAATAGTACCCATATCAGAGCCACGAGGGCCTCCACTCAGACCACCTATAGCAGAACCTAAAATAGAGCCGATAGATCCGCCCATATAGGCGCCACTACCAGTGTAAGTGTCACAACTGCTCATCAAGAACAATGAGCAAAGCGCGAATATTAGAAACTTTTTCATAACCTATTCTTTTAAGATACTATGCAAAGGTAAGTCTTTTCGAGGAAACTGCAAACAAAGTTTCCCTAAAAAAGATAGGGAAATCCCTAAAACAAAAGAAGCGCTTCCATTAGATGAAAGCGCTTCTTGATATTGAGAGTTGAATTATTCAGCCTTAGGAGCTTCCTCTGCTGGAGTTGCCTCAACAGCAGCCTCTGCCTGTGGAGCCTCTTCTGCCTTAGCCTTGCGACCTGCACGACGAGTCTTCTTTGCAGCAGCCTTAGGAGTCTTAGCCATGTTCTCATCGAAGTCTACGAGCTCGATGAAAGCAATCTCAGCTGCATCACCCTGACGAGTACCCAACTTGATTACGCGAGTGTAACCACCTGGACGATTAGCTACCTTCTCTGCTACCTCACCGAAGAGAGCCTTAACAGCATACTTGTTCTGGAGATAACGGAATACAACACGACGTGATGTGGTGGTATCGTTCTTTGAACGAGTGATCAGTGGCTCGACGTACTTCTTAAGAGCCTTAGCCTTTGCAAGGGTCGTAGTGATTCTTTTGTGCTCACTCAAGATAAGAGATGCAGCCATATTAGCCAACATCGCATTACGATGAGAAGCAGTACGACCTAAATGGTTGAATTTTTTATTATGTCTCATTTTAATCTTTACTTTTTTGGACAGGATTTAATTAAGCATCCTTGTCTAATTTATACTTTGAAATGTCAGTTCCAAAAGACAGATTCAGACTCTCGAGCAAATCATCAAGCTCAGAAAGCGATTTCTTACCAAAGTTGCGGAACTTCAAGAGGTCAGTCTTGTTGTACTGAACCAAGTCGCCAAGTGTCTCGACATCAGCTGCCTTCAAGCAGTTGAGAGCACGAACACTGAGGTTCATGTCTACGAGGCGAGTCTTAAGCAACTGGCGCATGTGAAGAACTTCCTCATCAAACTCCTGATTGCCTTCCTGATCAGGACTTTCAAGAGTAATCTTCTCATCAGAGAAGAGCATGAAATGATAAATCAGAATCTTCGCAGCCTCCTTAAGGGCATCCTTTGGACTAATGGAACCATCGGTAGTAACCTCAAGTACGAGCTTGTCATAGTCGGTCTTTTGTTCAACACGATACGGCTCTACTGCATACTTTACGTTACGGATTGGGGTGTAGATGGAATCGATTGGGAGAACGTTTACGTCAGTGCAGAATTCTCGATTCTCATCAGCAGGAACGTAACCACGTCCCTTGTTAATTGTCAAATCTATCTGCATCGAAGCTTTTGCATCTAAATGACAAATCACCAAATCAGGGTTTAACACTTCAAATCCAGTCAGATACTTACCGATATCACCTGCTTTGAATTCTGTGGAATTCTCTACGGTGATACTAACTTTCTCATTCTCGAATTCTTCTACTACTTGCTTGAATCGAACTTGTTTGAGATTCAAGATAATGTTGGTAACATCTTCCTTAACACCAGGTACTGAAGAAAACTCATGCTCAACACCAGCTATGCGGATGGTATTGATGGCATAACCCTCCAGAGATGAAAGGAGAATGCGGCGCAAAGCGTTACCAATGGTAACACCAAAGCCAGGCTCCAAAGGACGGAATTCAAACTTTCCGAACTTATCATCAGCCTCCAGCATTACTACTTTTTCAGGTTTTTGAAATGCTAATATCGCCATTAATATAATGATTTATTTAGAGTACAACTCAACGATTAACTGCTCCTTAATGTTCTCAGGGATATCGGCACGCTCTGGCTTGTGCAAGAACTTACCACACTTTGCATTGTCATCCCATTCGATCCATGGATACTTGCTATGATTGAAACCAGCAAGAGCGGCCTCGATGACCTCGAGAGACTTAGACTTCTCACGAACACCTACAACCATTCCTGGCTTAACAGCGAATGAAGGAATGTTTACTACCTTACCATCAACAACGATGTGCTTGTGACCAACCAACTGGCGTGCAGCTGCACGTGTTGGAGCGATACCCAAACGGAATACTACGTTGTCAAGACGGCACTCAAGATTCTGAAGAAGAACCTCACCAGTAATACCATCAGCTTTAGCTGCCTTATCAAACATATTACGGAACTGACGCTCTAATACACCATAAGTGTACTTAGCTTTCTGCTTCTCTGCCAACATGACACCATACTCAGACATCTTTCTGCGACGGTTGTTGCCATGCTGTCCAGGAGGGAAGTTTCTCTTGGACAAAACTTTGTCGGCGCCGAAGATTGGTTCACCAAAACGACGCGCAATTTTAGATTTCGGACCTATATATCTAGCCATAATATAAAAAATGCTATAAAAAGTTTGTATCTTATAAATGCTAATACTAATAGCGGGAATTATACGCGGCGACGCTTTGGAGGACGACAACCGTTATGTGGTAATGGAGTTACATCTACAATCTCAGTAACCTCGATACCTGCACCATGAACGGCACGGATAGCAGACTCACGACCGTTACCTGGACCCTTGACATAAGCCTTTACCTTACGGAGACCCAAATCGAAAGCTACCTTAGCACAATCCTCTGCAGCCATCTGAGCAGCATAAGGAGTGTTCTTCTTAGAACCACGGAAACCCATCTTACCAGCAGAAGACCAAGAAATTACCTGACCCTCATTGTTAGCAAGAGATACAATAATGTTATTGAATGAGCTATGTACGTGCAACTGACCAATTGCATCAACACGAACATTTCTCTTCTTAGATGTTGCTTTTGTCTTTGCCATAATTAATTTCCTCCTTCAGAATTACTTAGTAGCCTTCTTCTTATTAGCAACAGTCTTCTTCTTACCCTTGCGAGTACGAGCATTGTTCTTTGTGCTCTGACCACGGACAGGAAGACCATTACGATGTCTAACTCCACGATAGCAACCAATATCCATCAGTCGCTTAATGTTCATCTGGATCTCAGAACGGAGATCACCTTCTACCTTGAACTCAGCGCCGATAATTTCACGGATCTTGGCTGCCTGATCGTCAGACCACTCGCTGACTTTCAAGTCACGGCTCACACCTGCCTTATCCAATATCTTTGCTGAACTACTTCGACCGATACCATAGATATAGGTCAATGCGATTTCGCCACGCTTATTCTGGGGCAAATCTACTCCAACAATTCTTATTGCCATTTGTTAAT
>Ga0256404_1001311_pt1 | contig 61332 bp, 58 predicted proteins | sample RumenRJG_01DNA_FD_185990 | JGI IMG/M metagenome (GOLD analysis project Ga0256404, IMG submission 185990) | Bovine rumen microbial communities from Lethbridge, Alberta, Canada - RJG_01 | ecosystem: Host-associated > Mammals > Digestive system > Stomach > Rumen | place: Canada: Alberta | collected...
GGTAAATTTTTCTATAAGAAGACTGAATCTAAACCAATGATTATTACAGTAATACAAGAAGTATAATAATTATTTATACTTCAAAATGTATCCGTAGCTCAGTTGGATAGAGCAATCGCCTCCTAAGCGATAGGTCACGAGTTCAAATCTCGTCGGGTACACCATTTGTTTATAAAGCATTATTTAATGTTTTTTTTAATTTTTTAAACAATCTTTCTATAATTATGATAAAATAAATTATAATAGATGGTGAGTAATATGAGTAATATAATAAAGAAATGCCCAAATTGTGGTAAGTTAATGGATGTAGATTTTAATAAAGATAAAGTTATATGTCCTAATTGTAAAAAAATATTTTTAATTGAACATGATCCAATAAAGCCTGATGAAGATAATATAAATCTAGTAATGACAGTCTCCAAGAAAGTTTTTGTTATTCCAATATTAGTTCTCTTATTTTTAATTTTATTTTTAATTTTTTCTTTTAATAAATTATGTAAATCAAATTATTTAGAAAAAAATAATAGTGAAATCAATTATAGTATAAAATCTATAAGTAGTTTGAATGAGGAAGATGAAAAAGAAATTTCTATGCAAAGTTTATCTTTGATTAATGAATGGAATAAATTAGATGAAAATGTTTTTCTTACTACTAAGAAACATCTTGGTTATTATTTAATAAAATTAAATTCTGTATCTACATTATATGATGTATATGAAATGACATATAAGATTAATAATAATGATTATAATATTTATACTGGAGTTGAATATGGCAGTATAGAAAAAAATAAGCAATTAACTTTTGGAAATTCTCAAATACATGGCCTTTCTTTGGATAAGGGAGGAAAACAATTATGGGGATATGATTCTATAAAAGAATATTATTATGATATTCCAAGGACTATTGATAGTAAAGTAGAGGCAACTGATGGTTTATTTAAGTAAATAATTTTAAAATTATGTTTGAAAAAATAAAATTTTTATTTTATAATCTACTTATTGAGAAGACAATTTAGATGTGTAACCATTCAATGAGTAGCTAATAAGTGTAAATCCAATTGATGATTTGCACTTATTTTTTGTTTATTTAGGAGGATGGTTATGAAGAAGTTTGAAAATAATAAAATGGCAATGTATCCAATAAATAAATTATTTTGGGTAATGGGTTTACCTATGATTATTTCAATGGTTTTACAGGCTTTATATAATGTTGTTGATAGTATTTTTGTTACTAATATTAAAGAAATAGGCGGCCTTGCTAACGAAGCATTAACTCTGGCTTTCCCAATACAAATATTGATTATTGCGATTGGTGTCGGTACTGGAGTTGGCTTAAATACTCTTTTATCTAAAAGTCTTGGTGAAAAAAATAGTGAAAGAGTAAATAAGATTGCTGGTACAGGGATATTTTTAAGTATTATTATTTATATAATATTTCTTATTTTTGGAATATTTGGTTCACACTGGTTTATTTCTTTATTTTCTAGTAATAAAATGGTTATTGAAATGGGAACATCTTATCTTAGAATTTGCACTTGTTTGTCTTTTGGTAGTATTGCTTATACAATTTATGAACGACTTTTACAAGCAACAGGAAAAACAATGTATTCAACGATTGCTCAAATAAGTGGGGCAGTTACTAATATAATATTGAAGATAAATCTTATTCAGATGATGAATTAAATAATTATTATTCTTCATTAGATGTAAATAAAGAAAATATTATTAAACAGGCTAATACTATTAAAAAAATTGCTGATAAAAGTGATTGTGTAATAGTAGGAAGAGCTGCTGATTATATTTTAAAAGACTATAAAAAAATAATTAAAATATTTTTATATGCTCCAATTGATTATAGAGTAAAAAATATTATGCATAATTATAATGATTCAAAAGAAGAGGCTTTAAATAATATAAAGAAATCTGATAAATCTAGATCTTCTTATTATGAAGTAATATCTAATAATAAATGGAAAGTTATAGATAATTATGATTTATGTATTAATTGTTGTGTAGGTAATGATAAAGTAATTGAAACTATTATAAAATATATTAATAATAAATAAGGCTTTCTAATTATTTAAATTATTTAATTTAACATAGGATATACTGAAAGAGAGGAATTATGGTAAAGATAAGATGCATAAATCCTAAATCTATCAGTATTTTTAATTATAAAATAAAAATATATGATGAATTTGGTAATTTAATTGAATGTGGTTATACTTGGAATAATACTTATATTTTTAATAATAAAAAATGTGGTTTATATAGATTAGAAGTATTTAATAGGTATTTATATCCATATATTGTTAGGTTATATTTTATACCTTCTTCTAATATTTATATTTATTTTAATAATAATTCTTCTACTTTCTATTTAACAGATAAAAATTATATTGGTTTACCAATAGAGAGAGGAGAATTAAGATTATGGCAAGTCCCTACAATATAACTATTTCATCTGGTACTGGAGAAGAAGGTATTTTAAATGGAAGTTACAAGGTAAGTGCTGATGTTACTGGTTATGAAAATTCATCTATTGAGCCGACTAGTGTAAATGTTGTTGCTGGAACAAATACTTATAGTTTTTCAATTGCTGCGAGTGGTAGTTTAACTTTACATGTAACTGAGGATGGTACAAGTAGTGGAACTCCAGTTGTTGGAGCTACTTTTTCAAGAACTGATTCTAAGGGTACAAAATATGGTGATTCTGTAACAACAGATTCAAGTGGTAATGCAGTGTTAGCAAATGTCCCATATGCGGAAGCTGATGCGCCAATTATTTATTATGTACAAACTTCTTCTGATGGAAATCATGAATTTAGTAGTGTTGTTGCTTCCACTACAATGACTTCATCAACTAGTACAATTGAAATTCAAAATAGTGCTGCTGCTACTAGAACAATTAATTTAACAGATGCTAACTATGCTAATTTACCCATAGAGTCTGGAACAGTAACATTAACAAGTAATTAGGAGATATATCTCCTTTTTTTAATTTTTACTTGAAACTCCTACTAATTTAGTAGTAAAATACTATTGGTGGTGTAAATATGAAAATATCTACCAAAGGAAGATATGCTTTAACCATAATGTTAGATATTGCTAGAAAATATAAAACAGATGAATTTGTATCGATTAGTACTATAGCTGAAAAAGAAAATATTTCATTAAAATATTTAGAAAGAATAGTATCTATTTTAAAGAAAAAAGGACTTGTTAAGAGTAGTACTGGAGTTAGTGGTGGTTATAAATTAACTAAAGCTCCTAGAAATTATACGATAGGTGAAATAATAAGAGCAGCCGAAGAAAATTTAAATGTAGTTGACTGTATTGAAAAAGATAAATGTCCTAAGAAGAGTTCATGTAAAACTTATGGTTTATGGGAAGGACTTAATAAAGAATTAAATGATTATTTAGATAATAAAACATTAGAAGATTATATGTAGGAGGATGTATGGAGAAGTTATTAGAAATAAAAGATTTATCTACTATGGCAGAAGATGATCATAATAAAAAAATATTAAAAGATTTAAATTTAGAAATAAATAAAGGAGAAATTCATGTTATCATGGGACCTAATGGTAGTGGTAAGTCAACTCTTGCCAATACTATATTTCATAGTCCCAAGTATTTAATTACTAGTGGTAGTATTAAGTTAGATGGAGTAGAATTAACTGATAAAAAGACTGATGAGATAGCAAGACTTGGTGTATTTATGTCTTTTCAGTCACCTGAAGCAATTCCTGGAATTAATTTAGCTCAGTTCTTGAAGTCAGCAAGAACTAGTATTACTGGTAAAAAGCCTAATATTTTTTCTTTTCAAAAAGAAGTAGAGTCTTATATGAATGAATTAAATATGAAGAGTGAATATGCATCTCGTGAATTTAATGTTGGTTTTTCTGGTGGAGAAAAAAAGAAAAATGAAATTTTACAGTTACTTGTATTAAATCCTCGCCTTGCAATACTTGATGAGACTGATTCTGGACTTGATGTTGATGCGATTAGGACAGTATCGCGAGGAATTAATTTATATAAAAATGAAAATAATGCTATTTTAATTATTACTCATTCTACAAAAATACTTGAAAGTCTTCATGTAGATAAAGTTCATATTTTAGTAGATGGTCATATTGTAAAGACTGGAAATGCAGATCTTGCTTATGATATAGAAAAGAATGGTTATAGTAAATATATAAAGTAGGTGTTTTATGAAAACAGATATAGAAAAATACGAAGACGTAAAGACTAGAAATATCTATGAAGAAAAGAGTAATAATTTATCTTTAAAAAAAGAATATGGTTTAAGTGAAAAATTGATTCGTGATTTGTCTTATGAAAAGGGTGAACCCGATTGGGTATTAGATATAAGACTAAAGGCTTTAAAACTATTTTATGAATTAAAAGATCCTGATTGGGGACCGGATATAAGTTATTTGGACATTAATAATATCGCAACATATGTTAAACCAATTGATCATGAAAAAAGGAAATGGGAAGATGTACCAGAAGATGTGCGAGATATTTTTGATAAATTAGGTATTCCAGAGTCTGAAAAGGCATCTCTTTCTGGAAGTGGAGCTCAATTTGATTCAGAAATTGTTTATCATAATTTAGAGGAAGATTTAAAAAAACTGGGTGTTATTTATACTAGCTTTGATGAAGGAATTAGAAAGTATCCAGATCTTGTAAAAGAGTATTTTACTAAGGCTGTACCAATTACAGATCACAAGTATATTGCTCTTCACTATGCTTTGTTTTCTGGTGGATCATTTGTTTATATTCCTAAAAATACTAAGTTAGATAGACCACTTCAAAGTTATTTTCGTCTTAATGAAAAGGGAGCAGGACAGTTTGAACATACTTTAATTATTGTTGACGAAGGAGCTGATTTGCAATTTATTGAAGGATGTTCTGCACCAGGCTATAATGAGTTAAATTTACATGCTGGTTGTGTTGAATTATTTGTTAAGAAGAATGCTAAACTTCGTTTTTCAACGATAGAAAATTGGTCAAAGAATATGCTTAACTTAAATACTAAAAAATGTTTTGTTGAAGAAAATGGAAAGATTGAATGGATTATGGGGTCATTTGGTTCTAAAGTATCTATGTTATATCCCTTAAGTGTTTTAAATGGACGTGGAGCAACTGTTGAGTTTACAAATATTTCTTTTGCTGGAGCTGGGCAAAATTTGGATACAGGTTTAAAAATTATTCATAATGCACCTGATACAAATACCATAGTAAATGCAAAATCAATTTCAAAAGATGGCGGAATTTGTACATTTAGAAGTAATGTAGTAGTAACTAAAAAAGCTAAACGTTCTAAAGCTTCTTTGTCATGTGAATCATTAATGCTTGATAGTATATCAAGAAGTGATACTATTCCGTCTTCAACAATAAATACAAAAGATGTAGAATATGCTCATGAAGCATCAATTGGTAAAATAAGTGATGAAGCAATATACTATTTAATGACAAGAGGCTTAAGTGAAAATGATGCTAAATCATTAATAGTTAGAGGATTTGCTGAACCAATTGCTAAGGCTTTCCCTGTAGAGTATGCCGTTGAAATGAATAGATTAATCGAATTAGAACTTGAAGGAACAATAGGTTAGGAGGAGAATATGAAATATACATTAAATAAATTAAAAACAAAAACTACTAATAATTTTAAAGTAAATGATATTACTCTTGACTTAGAAATCCCTAAATTTAATAATTTTAAAGATTATGTTATAACTAATAATTCTAATATTAAAATAGCTATTTCTCAAAAAGAAGAAAGTATTACTTCAAGTATTGGTCTAACTTTAGATAAATATAAAGAAGTAAACTTAGTAATACCAAAAAATATTAAAATAGAAGCTCCTATTACATTTGAATATGATTTTAATGATAATGATAATTTAGTAGATTATTTTAATATTATTTATGAAGAGAATTCTTCTGCTAATATTATAATTATTTATAGGTCTTTAAGTGAAAGTAGTAATTTTCATTTTTATAAAGAAAATTTAATTAATAAAGCTAATTCTTTTGGTAGTATAACTTTAATTAATTTATTAAATGATAGTAGTTATAATTTTTATTCTATTGAAAATGAAACTTTAAAAGATTCTAATATTACTCATAATATTATTGATTTAGGTGGAAGAGTTAGACTTAGTAATATGATATCTAATTTGGTTGAAGCAAAGTCTAAAAATACTCTTAATAATATTTATTTAGGAGTTAAAGATAATATTATTGATAATAATTATTATTTAACTAATAAGTGTCCTAATACTACTAATATTATTAGAGCAGAAGGATCACTAGATGATAATTCTCATAAGACTTTTCGTGGTATTATTGACTTTATTAAGGGTTCTAGTGGCTCAGTTGGTGATGAAAAAGAAAACTGTATCTTACTATCAGATGATGCTATTTCAAGATCTCTTCCTGAACTATTATGTGGCGAAGAAAATGTTGTTGGAGTTCATGGTGTGTCTACTGGTAAAGTATCACAATCTAAATTATTCTATTTAATGAGTAGAGGTTTTGATGAAGTAGCTGCTAAAAAGTTAATTATCTTTGCTAATTTTTCAAGTATAATTAGTAAAATACCTTCAAATGATATTCAAGAAGAAGTTAAAAATTTTATAGATAAAAAAATTAAATAATTATTATAAAAATGAACATAATAATATTAGTTGTAGATTAAATAAAATAATTAGCACTTTATCTTGACAAGTGCCAATTATAGTGCTATAACTAAATTGTAGTAAGAAAGAAGAGAATGATTACTACAGGTATTAATAATTATATGGTTGTGCTACCTTAATGGCAACATATTAAAAGAAAGGAAGTAGATATATATGATGTTAATGCCAAGAAGAAGAGACTTTGATTTGTTTGGAGATATGTTTGATGATCCATTTTTTACAAATAACGATAGTAAAATGATGAAAACTGATATTAAGGAAAATGATAATAATTTTGAGTTGGAAATTGATTTGCCAGGATTCAAGAAAGATGATATTAAAATGAGTATTGATGATGGATATCTAACAATTAATGCTAAACAAGAAGATAATAAAGATGAAAAAGATAAACATGGTAAATATGTAAGACGTGAAAGATATTTTGGAGAATGCTCAAGAAGTTTCTATGTAGGTGATGATATTAAAGAAGAAGATATCAAAGCTAAATATAAAAATGGTACTCTTAGAGTAGAAATACCTAAGAAAGAAGAAAAAGAGAAATTACCTGATAAGAAATATATTGAGATTGAAGGATAATTTTTTAAAGGACTAGTTCATCTAGCCTTTTTTGTCGAAAAAATTCTTCCCAAATATTTTAAATAATCTTGCATGAATAAATAAATTGAGTATAATATTTATATAGATGTGAGTGATGTCTTTAAAGGCATCTATATTTTTAATCATAAATTAGCACTTAAAATAAAATAGTGCTAATAAAGGAGTGATAATATGTTAATAATACCAGTATATGATTTTATTGTTTTACCACATTCAACAATTTATATTCCTATGGATAATTTAGTTGATTTGGGAGGAAAAGAAGCAAGTGTTAATGATAAAGTGATTTTTTTGGTATGTAAAGATAGATTAGATTATGCTAATATTACAAAGGATTCATTTTATAGTATTGGTGTTTCTGGAATAATTGCTGAAATTAATAAGAATGGTTTTGCAGTTATTGATACTAAAGAAAGAGTAGATATTCATAATTTTAAGAAGACTAAAGAAACAAATGAAATTAATGAATATACTATTGATATTGCAGCAAGATATGATATAGAAGACTTGAATAAAGAAGAAGAAAAAGTAAAATTAAATAAAATGAAAAGTGAATTATCTCGCTTTGTTCAAAGCTTTCAATGGGGTTTCATGGGTAGAGCTTTTATTGTTCAATGGAAGTCTTTAAACGAAATAATTTGTGCTATTTCTAGTTGGTTACCACAGACTAATGAAGAAAAGTATGCTCTACTTGCTGAAGACTCTGAAAAGAAAAGAGCAGAGATGATTGAAAATATCATTTATGAGTATATAAATATTGAACAAATTAATACTGAAGCATCATCTCATGAGGATGAAGAAAATAAAAAATTGTATCGTGAAAATGCGATTAAGAAGCAAATGGATTATTTGCAAAAAGAGTTAGATGATTTGCATCCAGAGAATATGTCAGATATTTCTAAATTTCAAAGAAAAATAGAGAAATCTCATATGAATAAGGAAGCAAAAGAAGAGGCTTTAAAAGTATTAGGTAGATTAAAACAAGAGGGTAGTACTAGTCAAGAATATGGCATGCTTTATGATTACTTGGATTTTATGACTAGTCTTTCTTGGAAAAAGGAAAAGTTTATACCATATGATTTAAAAGAAGCTAGAAAAATACTTGATACTGATCATTATGGACTAGATAAAGTAAAGAAACGAATTATTGAAGAAATGGCTGTTATGAATTTAAATAAAAAGCAGACTGGTACAATTCTTTTATTTGTAGGTCCTCCAGGAACTGGTAAGACATCAGTGGCCTCATCTATTGCGAAAGCAATGAAGAGAAAGTATATTAGAATATCTCTTGGTGGAATTAGAGATGAAGCAGAAATTAGAGGACATAGAAGAACTTATCTTGGAGCTATGCCTGGACGTATTATGAATGGTATTGAAAAAAGTGGGGTGTCTAACCCAGTAATTGTTCTAGATGAAGTTGATAAATTAATTACATCATATGATGGAGATCCAGCTAGTGCTTTACTTGAAGTGTTGGATCCTGAGCAAAATAATACATTTACTGATCACTATTTAAATGTACCATATGATTTATCCGATACAATGTTTATATGTACGGCAAATAGTATTGATAAAATTCCTGAACCATTACTAAATAGAATGGAAGTAATTGAGTTTAGTGGTTATACTCCAGTAGAGAAACTTCATATTGCGAATGACTATTTAATACCAAATGCTATTAAAAAGATTGGTCTTACTAAAAAAGAGTTAAAGTTTACTGATTCTGGTATTAAAAATATAATTTCTTCTTATACTATGGAGTCTGGAGTTCGAAGCTTAAAAAGAATAATTGAACATTTATGTCGTGAAGTAGCAGTAAAAATTGTAACTGGTGAAGATAAATCTATTGAAATAAATAAAAATAATTATGATGAGTATATTGATTCTCGTAAGATTCATCATGATATTGTAAATAAAAGTACTAAGCCTGGTATTGTAACAGGTCTTGCTTGGACTAGTGCCGGAGGAGAAATATTATTTATTGAATCAACTTTTACTAAAGGCAAAGGACATGTTACTATTACTGGACAATTAGGAGATGTTATGAAAGAGTCTATTCAAATAGCAATTTCCCTTGTTAAATCAATTTATAAAGACTCTTATAAAAAATTTAGTAATAATGATTTACATATTCATGTACCAGAAGGAGCAGTACCAAAAGATGGACCAAGTGCTGGTATCACTATAACTACTACTTTAGCATCTCTAATAACTAATAAAAAAGTACCAGGAAATATTGCAATGACAGGTGAGGTATCTTTAAGAGGAAATGTAATGCCAATAGGTGGTTTAAAAGAAAAACTAATGGCTGCCGAACGTGCTGGTGTTAAAAAAGTATTAATTCCAAAAGACAATCAAGAAGATTTAAAAGATGTACCAGATGAAATTAAAGAAAAACTTGAAATAATACCAGTAAATGATGTTAAAGAAGTATTAGCTACTCTAAATTTGTTATAGTTTTTAGGACAATAAGAATATTATTGTCTTTTTTTGATATTTTTATAATTTATTTTAAATGTTATAATATAATTAATGTGGAGAAGTAATATGAGTAAGAAAAAAATAATAAATACAATTATAATATTTTTTATAAGTTATTTTGTTTTAGGTTTAACATTTTATATTAGAAATAATTTTTCTGATGAATATTTTGAGCAAATAGTATTTTCACTATATACTTTAAAGGGTACTAGTATGAATGTTGTTGGAACTGGTTTTTTAAAATCGATGAGATTAGTAATAATATTAAGTTTAATTACAATAGTTATATATTTTATAGTTAAAAATATAAATAAAAATTTAATAACTAAATATATTATGAAGATTAGAATAATACTTTTAGTTCTTTCAATAATTATTGGTCTTAATAATATTGGATTATTTAGTTATTTGAAAAATTACACTATGAGTTCTAAATTAATTGAGAAAGAGTATGTTGATCCAAAAAATGTTGAAATATCTTTTCCTGAAAAAAAACAAAATCTTATTTATATTTATGTAGAGTCATTGGAGAACTCTGGTATGAGTATGGAAAATGGTGGTTTTGAAGATAAATCTGTTATTAAAAATTTAGAGGGTATTGCTTTAAATAATCAGAATTTTTCTAATAGTAATAAATTAGGTGGAGCTAAATTTAATCAAGGTAATTCTTGGACTGCTGCATCTATTATTGGACAAACTTCTGGCATACCTTTAAAAGTTGGTTTAACAAATAATTTAACAAGCAATAATAAATTTCTTAGTGGAACATATACACTCGGAGAAATATTAGAAAAGAATGGTTATAAAAATTATTTTATAATGGGAAGTGATGCTGATTTTGGTGCAAGATCTTCTTATTTAAAAGATCATGGTAATTATACGATATATGATTATAAATGGGCTAGAGAAAATAATAAGATACCTAAAGATTATCAAGTATGGTGGGGCTATGAAGACTCTAAATTATTTAAATTTGCTAAAGAGGAGTTAGTTAATATCTCTAGGAGTGATGAACCATTTAATTTTTCAATGTTGACAGCGGATACCCATTTTCCTGACGGTTATATTGATTCTTCTTGTAAAAATACTTTTTCTAAACATTATTTAAATTCATATGCCTGTGAAGATAAAATGCTTAGTGAATTTATTAAATGGATAGAAAAACAAGACTTTTATAAGAATACTACTATTATTATTACAGGAGATCATTTGACAATGCAGAAGAATGTTTATAAAACAAATGATAAAAAGAAAAGAAGTGTTTATAATACAATAATTAATAGTCGTAGAAAGATAAAAAATAATAAAAATAGAAGTTTTACTGTAATGGATATGTATCCAACTACTTTAAGTGCAATTGGAGCAAATATCAAAGGAGATAGGCTTGGCTTAGGTACTAATTTATATTCTGGTAAGAAAACTTTAAGTGAGAATTATGGTATAAATAATTTAGATAGGGAGTTAAAAAAACAATCTAAATTTTATAGAAAAAATATATTAAAAGAAGACTAGGAGGTTATATGGGACTACTTGATTTAGTAGTATTAAGTATTTCTCTTGGAAGTGATGCTACGGCAGTATCTATTTGTAAAGGAATGTCTTTAAATAAAATAGATTTAAAACAAGTAGTTATAATTAGTTTATATTTTGGTATTTTTCAAGCTATAATGCCAGTAATTGGTTATTTATTTGGTAGAAGTTTTGCCTCAGTTATTAGCTCCTTAAGTTCTTTTATAGCTTTTATTTTACTTAGTTTAATTGGAATTAGTTTAATAATTGATTCTTTTAAAGCTGATAAAGTAGATGGAAGAGTTGACTTTAAAACTATGTTTCCTCTAGCTGTCGCAACTAGCATTGATGCTTTGACAGTAGGTATTACATTTGCTTTTTTAGATGTAAATATTTATTTTGCTGTAGCTTTGATAGGTATAATTACCTTTATATTATCTTTTATAGGCACTATTACTGGAATAAAATTTAGAAGTAGCCTTGGTCAAAAATCTAAATTAGTTGGGGGGATTGTTTTAATATTTATTGGTATTAAAATTTTATTAGAAAACTTGAAAATTATTTAAATTAATGATGATAATTAATTATAGTTAAAGGAGTTTAAGATATGAGAACAGTAGTTATTACAGGTAGTGCTAGAGGATTTGGTTTAGCTATGTTAAAAGAGTTTAGAAGAAATAATTTTAATGTAGTTATATGCGATATGAATGAGGAGTCTATATTAGAGGCTAAGGAAGAATTAGAAAGAATTAATAGTAATGGGAAAATTATTGCAATTAGGGCTGATATTACAAAAGAAGAAGATATTGAAAAAGTTATTAAAATTACTTTAGAAGGTACTAAAAAAATAGATATTTGGATTAATAATGCTGGAGTAAATCAACCTAATAAAAGAATTTGGAAGTTAGATAAGAAAACTATTGATAGGTTAATTGATATTGATCTAAAAGGAACAATTCTTTGTTCAAATAAAATATTACCGGTTTTTTTAAAACAAAATAGTGGAGCTTTATATAATATAGAAGGTCATGGTAGTAATGATGCGACTATTACGGGTCTTTCTCTTTATGGAACAGCTAAAAGGGGAGTCACTTATTTTACAGAAGCTCTTGCTCATGAAGTTAGTGAAGTAAATTCTAATATATGTATTGGTAAGATTGCTCCAGGGATTATGATAACTAATTTTATTCATACATCTTTAGGTGATGGAGAAGAGATTGAATTAGATGAAAAAACGAAAAAAGTTTATAATATATTAGGAGATTATCCAGAAACAATAGCTAAATATATAGTAAAAAAAGTTATTAGTAATAAAAAGAATAATGTTAAATTTACTTGGCTAACTAATAGTCGAGCAGCATGGAGATTTATGACTTTTGCTTTTAATAAGAAAAATTATTTTGAAAAAAAATAAAAAAGTACTTGCCAAAATATAAAATATATGATTTAATAAATATAGCTAATAGATAAGAATATAAAAGTTCTTTCATTAAATATCATTAGATTATTAGTTATCGTTGTTATTTAGGAGGAATTATTTAATTATAGTTCCGGGGATCAGATAATTTCTTATAGCTAAGTATTATGAGAGTAATATTTAAAGTCTTTTGATATTTGATTATAATTTGTTAGATTTTTATATTATATGTCAATGTTAATCTTACACCTATTAGTTATGTGATCACGTGGTAGGCACCGAAAGTAAGAAATTGTTTTTGATAGTTTGATAGGCTATTTGGAAATAATTCATTGTATTGCCTTAAAAAAAGTGTTGACTATCAATCAATGCTTTTTTTATTGCTTAAATTTACTTTTTTTAGTATAATATCTATATAAATAAAGAAAGTTGGATTGCTATGAAAAGAAAAATATTTTTATTGATGATAATGGTTTTGGCTACTTTTATGATTACTGGTTGTGGTAAAAGTGCCAATACTAAGAGTGATAACGCAAAATTTATGAAGGAATATGAAAGTTTAAATAATACTAAAGCACCTTATGGTGATAATGAAGATTATAGAGAAATTTCTATTAGTGAAGATAATCCATTTGTTTATTCTAGTGCTAAAGAAATAGTTAATATGATTGATAATAAGGAAACTTTTTATGTTTATTTTGGTTCTGCTCATTGCCCTTGGTGTCGTAGTGTGATAGAACAAGCTATCAAAACAGCTAATAAAAATAATATTAAGAAAATTTATTATGTAAATATTTGGAAAGGATTTCATGAAGAAATACTTAGAGACACATATGAACTAGATGATAATAATGAGCCTAAAAAAGCAAAAGATGGAACTGATGAGTATTATAAATTACTTGATAAATTTAATGATTTATTAGAGGACTATACTTTAACAACTGAAGATAATAAAAAAATATCTGTTGGAGAAAAAAGAATCTTTGCTCCAGATTTTATATATGTTGAAAAAGGGAAAGCTAAAAAAATAACTACGGGTATTTCTAAAAAGCAAAAAAAATATAATGCTAAATTAACTTCAGAAATATTAGAAGATGAAGATAAATTATTTGATAAGTTTTTTAAAAGATAATATGTAGATTACTAGTTAAATAAAATAACTAGTTTTTTTATTATTGACAATCAAACAAATGTATGATAATTTAGATTTGAAAAGTTGATGTGATTTTAATGAATAAAATCTATATATGTATTGATTTAAAAAGTTTTTATGCTTCTGTTGAATGTGTAGAAAGAGGGTTGGATCCTATTAAAACTAATTTAGTAGTAGCTGATACTACTAGGACAATGAAGACAATTTGTCTTGCAGTTTCGCCGGCTTTAAAAAAATATGGTTTACCTGGACGGGCAAGATTATTTGAAGTAGTTCAAAAAGTAAAAGAAATTAATAATTTAAGAAAAAAACAAAATTATAAAAAACAATTTAGGTCTAGATCAATAAATAGCGATGAATTGAAAGACTTAAATAAGGAATTAGATTTTATTATTGCCTCACCTAGAATGAAACTATATATGGATTATTCTAATAGAATATATAATATTTATTTAAAATATGTATCTAAAAATGATATTTTTGTTTATTCTATAGATGAAGTATTTATTGATATTACAAATTATCTTCATACTTATAAATTGAATGCTAGAGGTTTAATTACTATTATTATTCAAGATATTTATGAACAGACTGGTATTTCAGCAACTGGTGGTATTGGAACTAATATGTATCTTGCTAAAGTTGCGATGGATATAGTTGCTAAACATATTGAGCCTAACGAATATGGTGTTAGAATTGCCGAACTTGATACAATTTCTTATAGAAAATTATTATGGAATCATAAACCTTTAACAGATTTTTGGCGAGTTGGGGCAGGCTATTTAAAAAAACTTACTGAAAATAATATTTATACAATGGGGGATATTGCTAGAACATCTATTAATAATGAACAATTACTTTTTAGATTATTTGGAATAAATGCTGAATTTCTAATAGATCATGCTTGGGGAATAGAACCAGTTACTATGCAAGATGTAAAAACATATAAGCCAACATCTGCTAGTTTAGGTTCAGGACAAGTCTTACATTGTCCATATACTTATGAAAAAGCTAAAATTATAGTTAAAGAGATGCTTGATAATTTAATATTAGAATTAGTAAGAAAAGAATATGTTACTAAAACTATAGTTTTAACAATTGGATATGATATTGAAAATACTAAGTTTTATCAAGGAAAAACAAAAACTGATCATTATGGAAGGGTAGTTCCAAAAAGTGCTCATGGAACAGTTAATTTAGAAAATTATACTTCATCTTTTTCTAATATATTACAACCTGTTATAAATCTATATGAACAGATTACGGATAAAAATTTAACAATTAGAAGAATAAATATAACAGCAATTAATCTTATTTCTAATAAGATTAAGCCGGAATTTAAGCAATTAAGTATATTTGATGATATTAGTGTTGAACGAGAAAAAATAAGGCGAGAAGGGGAAGATTTAAGGCTTTCTAAAGCTCTTCTTAATATAAAGGAAAAATATGGCAAGAATGCTATTATAAAAGGAATGGATTTGGAAGAAGGAGGAACTACAATTGATAGAAACGAACAAGTTGGAGGACATAGAGCTTAATTTTATTTATTCTGATATTTTATATTTAGATAGACCAAAGTCTAAATATCCTAAATTATCTATTGAACAAAGAGCTGCACAATTTGCTCCATTTTCAGCTCTTACTGGTTATGAAGAACAAATAAAAGAAACTGGTAGAGAAACAATGAATAAAAAAATATTAACTGAAGAAGAAAAGAATATGATTAATCAAAAAATAAATTATTTAAATTTGCATAAAAATACTATATTTAAAATAATATATTTTTTGAAGGACAATAAAAAAGATGGTGGAAGTTATTTTCAAAAAATATCTACTATTAAAAAGATAGATAGTTATAATAAAATATTAATTTTAGAAAACAATTTAAAGATTCCCTTTACAAATATTTTAAATATTGAATTAAATTGTTATCAATATATTAAATAATTTGTTATACTAATAATGGTGAGGTTAATGAATAGTAACTCGGTGATAGAAAGAGAAAAAAAGGAAATAGATAAGATATGCGATTTATATAATTATGATGGTAATATAAGACATCTTCTATATATAATAATACCAGCTTTTATTATTAAATATGGATTAGATAAAGAAAAACTTGTTTTAGATACTTTTAAAAATATTAGAATATTTAGTAGTAATAAAGAAAGTAAGATGGTTAAAGCTTATTATTCTAGCAGACCAGTATATAAAAATAATGAATATTCTACTATTAAGATAATGGTTATAGAGAACTATAATAAGATAAGTTTAATAGATTTATTAGATAATTTAGTACATGAATTTAATCATGCAATTAACTCTTATCTTAACGAAATAAGATTGACTAAAAATTATTTATATTTAAGAACAGGTCTTACTTATAGAGTATATAAAAGAAGCGATTTATCATTTGTTAGAAAAGACAAATCATATTTACTTGAAGAAATTATTAATACTAAACAAACTGAAGAAATAATTAATATTATAAAAGAATTTGATTCTAATAATTCAACTATAAGTAATACTATATACGCTATTAATAGTGAGACAAGTCATCATTATAGTTCTAATTCATATTATTTAGAAGGATATGTTTGTAAAAAAATATTAGGAAATAAGACTTTTATTAATACTCTAGCAACCCTAAGATTAAATGGAGAAGTATACAATATTGAAAAATGGTTTGATGATATTACAGGTAATGCTGATAGTTATAGAAGATTAATTGAATTGTTAAATAAAGTATATGATTTAGAAATAGAATATACAAAGAAAAAGTATTTTAAAGTATTTACTTTAAATAAGATAAGAGATACATCAGGCGAAATTATAAATATAGTTAATAAATTTGATAAGAATGTTAATTTTAGATAATTATAAAGAAAAGAGGAATATTATGCATAATCAAGAAAAATTTAGGGAGTTAAGGGGAAAGTATCCTGATTTTATTTATGAAAAGTATGATATTTTATTTGATAATGAATATTTAAATATAAAATATTATTTTAATATACCAGGACTTACTTGGTTTTATCCTGAATTAAAAATAAAAAGAAGAGATATAAAGATTGAGATAAATAAAGAATATTTAGATTATTTAATATTTCAAATTGGTTTAATTGAATTAATTAGTTATGTTAAGTGTACTTGTTCTAAGAATATTGAAATTAAATGTAATTATATTAATGAAGATCAAATTAAATTCTTAAAGAAATTATATTATAATGGTTTAGGAGAATTTTTATATATAAATGATATTAAAGTTTTAGAAGATGATTTATTTAATATTTATTGTACTCACGAAGAGTATATTCTTCCTAAAATAGAATATAATGGGGTAGGTAATTTGATTTGTGTTGGAGGAGGAAAAGATTCTTGTGTTAGTTTAGAACTTCTAAAGAGTGAACAAGATAATAGTTGTTTTATAATTAATTCAAAGACTCCAGCATATGAGTCTTGCGTAGTGGCAGGATATTCAGATAATGAGATAATTGGGGTTAAAAGAATATTAGATCGAAAGATTATTGAATTAAATAAAGAAGGTTATTTAAATGGACATACTCCATTTTCAGCAATAGTAGCTTTTACTTCTTATTTAGTTGCCTATTTAAATAATAAGAAAAATATTATTTTATCGAACGAATCTAGTGCTAATGAACCTACTGTTCCTGGTACTAATATTAATCATCAATATTCTAAGACTTATGAGTTTGAAAAAGATTTTATGAATTATATGAATAATTTTATTAGATTAAATATTAAATATTTTAGTTTACTTCGTGGACTTAGTGAATTTAATATTGCTAGACTTTTTTCTAATTATAAAAAGTATCATCATATATTTAAGAGTTGCAATGTTGGAAGCAAAGAAAAAGAGTGGATTTGGTGCTGTTCCTGTCCTAAGTGTTTATTTGTTTATATAATTTTGGCTCCATTTACTACACTTGAAGAAAGAATTGCTATTTTTGGAGAAGATTTATTTGAAAAAGTTTATCTTTTGGAAACATTTCAAAAAGAATTGGGCTTTGCCGATAGTAAACCATTTGAATGTGTTGGAACGAGTGAAGAGGCAAAATATGCTGTAAGTCTTATGATAAAGAAAGATGAAGAACATTCTTATTTATTAAATTATTATAAAAATAATTATCCATTATATTTAGATGGAGAAAAAATAAATAAATATAATGATGAAAACAATTTAGGTGAGTATTATAATAATTTAGTAAAGAAAGAGTTGAATAAATATGTATAGTAATTTAATAATTAATAAATTAAAAGATAAGAAAATAGCTATTTTAGGATATGGTAGGGAAGGTAAATCTACTTATAATTTTATAAGAAAATATTTACCATCTAAACATTTAACTATAATAGATAAAAATAATATAATAATTGATGATAAAAATGTAGATTTAGTTACAGGGGATAATTATTTAGATAATTTAGATATTTATGATTTAATTATAAAGTCTCCTGGTATTTCTTTAAAGGATATAGATTATTCTAAATTTGTTAATAAAATTACATCTCAATTGGAGTTATTATTAGAAGTAGATAAAGAAAATATTATTGGTATTACTGGAACTAAGGGTAAATCTACAACTACTTCTTTAATGTATGAAGTACTTAAAGCACAAAGAGATAATGTTTATTTACTTGGTAATATTGGAGTACCAGTACTTTCTGAAATAGATAAGTATAATAAAGATACTATACTTGTAATAGAAATGAGTTCTCATCAATTAGAATTTGTAAGAAATAGTCCTCATATAGCAGCAATTTTAAATTTATTTCAAGATCATCTAGATCATGATGGAACTTTGGAGCATTATCATCATAATAAAATGAATATTTTTAAATATCAATCAAGTAATGATTATGCAATATATTCAGATGATAATTTATATTTAAATCAAAGAATGAGTGAATATAATTATAAGGCAATTAAATATAATATTAGATTTGATATGGAAAATAGATTTGGTAATTATGTTAGATGTGATGGTAAAAATATTTATATTAATGATGAGATAATATATCAAGATTCTAAAAGATGTTTGCTTGGGGATCATAATTTAAAGAATATTATGTTTATTTTAACTATTTCTAAAATACTTGGTTTAGATATGGATAAAGTAAAGAAGTCTATTGAGAATTTCAAAGGATTAAAATATCGTATGGAGTATCTCGGTAAGTATCATGGCATAAAGTATTATAATGATACAATTGCGACTATTCCTGAGGCTACGATAAATGCTGTTACTGCTATTAAAGATGTTAATACTTTAATATTTGGTGGTTTAGATAGAAAGATTGATTATACAAGCTTTATTGAATTTTTAAGGAGTTCTTCTATTAATAATTTAATTTGCATGCCGACGACTGGTACTAAAATTGGTAAAATATTAGAAAAAGATTCTAACAAAAATATACTATATGCAAATACTTTAGAAGAAGCAAATAATTATGCTTTAAAATATACAAAAAAAGATAAAAGTTGTCTTTTATCTCCAGCAGCAGCTAGTTATGAATATTTTAAAAATTTTGAAGAAAAAGGTAAAGCTTTTGAAAATATTGTAAAAAAATAAATGGATTTTTAGAATCTATTTATTTTTTTTCATAAGTTTTTTTTAAAACTTTGAATTCTGCTGTGCTAATTGATCTATCATACTTTATAGATTTTTCATCACAGTATATAAAACCAGGATCGGCAGAATGGGTAAAGCTATTTTTTGCTTCATAGATTGATAACTCTTCTGCTTCGTTAAAATCAGGTAATCTAGTTCCATAATCAAATGATATAAGTATGCCTAATTTATTATAATAAAATAGTGCATCTTTCTTAACTATTGCTTGATTAGCTTCTAATATTTTTTCAGCATTTTTATCAATTCCTAACTTTTTTATGTTATATCTTTTAATATCACCTGTATAAATTTTTTTCGTTTTCATATTATTTTTCCTTTCTAACATTTATATATATAATACATAGAAGTAAAGTTTACTATATACCTTTTTTTTCTATTTGACAATAAAAAAATAAAAAAGTATTGCAAAAGAAAAATTATTTTGATATTATATTCATGTACTTTGAGATGGCGCTGTAGCTCAGTTGGCTAGAGCAATCGGTTCATACCCGATAGGTCGTGAGTTCGAATCTCTCCGGCGCTACCATGAGAAAGTTTGTCTGAACTTTTATGAGTTCTGACTTAACATATAACTAGTTCATTTGTGAATTAGTTTTTTATTTATAAGGAATTTGCTTCTAAATTTATATATTTATATTCGAAAGCTTGTTTGATATATTGAATTTAGGAGATGACCTCATGTACAGATCCTATAAGTTTAGATTATATCCAAATAATGAACAAAGAGTTTTTATTCTTTTGTTCTTTATAATTAATATATTTAATAAAAAAATAAATATTATTAGTATATAAAAAATATGATAAAATGTTACTGGTGATATTATGAAAGTATTAACAATTAGAGAACCTTTCGCAACTTTAATTAAAAATAAGGTTAAGTATATTGAAACTAGGAGTTGGAAAACAAATTATAGAGGAGAATTATACATTCATTCGGGATTAGCTAAATTAAGTAAAGATGTTAAAGAAAGAAAAAATTTGTCTGAATTATATAATGAAGATGATTTAAAATATGGGTATATTATTTGTAAATGTAATTTAGTTGATTGTATTTATATGACAGATGAATTTATAAAAGAAGAAAAAGAAAAGAATCCAAATAATTTTATTGCTGGAAGATATGAAGTTGGTAGATATGCTTGGGTATTAGATGATATTGAACCAATAAAACCGATTGAAGCAAAAGGAAAATTGGGTATTTGGAATTATAAAAAATAATGGATAATATGATATTTAAAGGAATGTTAACATGATAAAAATCGAAAGTTTAAAAGACTATGCTAATAAAAAAGAACAAGAAGATTTGGGCAATAAAATTTATAACTTAATTAGTTTTGCTGATACTGATTATCCAAATTATAAAGATTGGTTCTTTGAGAAGCAACTATTTGAAACTATAAATAGTGAAAATAGGAATATTTTTTTTGTAAGAAATTCCAATAATAAAGATGAAATTATTGCGGTTGCTTGTTTAAAAAACAATAATGAAAAAAAGATATGTACATTATATGTTTTAAATAAATTTAGAGGTCAAGGTATAGGAAATATGCTTATTGAAAAATCAATGGATTGGTTAGGTACAACTAAACCTCTAATAACTTTAACAGATTATAAATATGAAATGTTTAAACCAATTATTGATAAATATAATTGGGAACTAACAGAAGTGGTAAATGACTTATATAAAGTAAATTCAAAAGAATTGTGTTTCAATGGAACTTTAAATAGAAATAAATCTAAATTATTGAAAAAGATATGAAAATTATTTTCATATCTTTTTTATAGCAATTCAATTCTAATTCCTAATACTCCATATTTTTCTTGCATTTCCTTAGAATAAAACTCTTCTAGTACATTAATTAATTCATTTTTAGTTATAGATTTGTCTGCTAAAATAGACATATCAAAATCTTTAAGCATATCTTCAAAAGTCCTATAATTTAATAAACCAATAACTTTAGTATTAAATGATTCATTAGTAGAAGTATTTGTAAATATAATAGTATCTCCTAGATTTATATTTTTTCTTTTTTCATCATTTAGTCTTATTTCAATTCTTTTAGTACCATTAAGCATAAAATTATAGTATTTTGGTTGTAATTTCATGTTATGTTTCATATTTTTACTCCTTTTATTTTATATTATTTACTAAGTCTTTGAATTCTTGACCTCTAATTTCACATTCTTTATATTGATCCCAAGAAGCAGAAGCAGGAGAAAGTAGAACGACATCTCCGTCTTGCATTATTTCAGTGATCTTTTTAAAGCCGTCTTTTAAATGTTCATAAATATAAGTATTGATATTTACTTTTTTTCCAAAGCCTTTTACTCTTTCACGACACTCACCGATTCCAATAATTGCTTTTACATTTTTTATGTATGGGACTAAGTCATTGAAGTCTTGGCCACGTTCTAGGCCACCTAAAATTATAATTATAGGTTCTTTGAAAGAAGCTAAGGCAATTTGAGTACATTTAATATTGGTAGCTTCTGTGTCATTATAAAATTTTACACCATGTTTTGTAGATACATATTCAAGACGATGTTCTACACCTTTGAAATTACTGATTGTTTTTTGGATACTTTCATTTGGAACATTAAATTCCTTAGCAATACTAATTGCTCCCATAATATTTTCTAGATTATGAAGACCTGGAATTTTTATAATAGCAGTTGCCATTACTTCTTCATCATTATAATAGATTTTATTATTTTCTAGGTATGTACCAAAACATTTTTCTTTACTTGAAAAATATTTTTTTTGTGACTTAATATCTTTTAATTTATTCATAGCATTACTATTATTATAATTAATAATAGCAATATCTTCTTTATTTTGATTCCTAAACATTTTACATTTAGTTTCCATGTATTTATCAAATGATCCATCAAAGAAATCAATATGAGCTGGACTAAAATTTGTAACTAGGGCAATATGAGGTTTAAATTCTACAAAATTAACACTTTGCTGACAGCTAACTTCCATAACAATGATATCATTACTTTTTAGACTATCTAAAATAGAAATTAAAGGATAACCAATATTTCCTGCAAGATGAACTCTATCACCAAAATAATCATGTAATATATTATAAGTTAGGGTAGTAGTGGTTGTTTTTCCATTAGTACCTGTAATACCAACTAAAGTTACATCTTTTGGTAGAAGACGATAAGCAACTTCAACTTCATTTAATACAGGAATATTTAGGCTTTCTGCTTGTTTTACCATTTTATGGTCATTTTTAATACCAGGATTTTTTATAACATAATCAAAACTTTCATCTAATAAATCATCAGGATGATGGCCAAATATTAGTTTTACACCTAAATCTTTTAATTCTTTAATTTTATTTGGATCTTGTTTAGCCTCAGCCCCACCATCATTTAAAATAATTTCATTATCTCTTTTACTAAGATATTTACTTACTTCATAACCAGATCTTGCCATACCAAGAACTAATATTTTATTATTTTTAAACATATTTATCACCAAACTAATTATATACTAAATATTTGAGAAAAGAATAGATAAATGTTATAATTGACATAAATTATTAAGAAAAATGGAGTATTTATGGAGAAATTAGATAAATTAATTAGATATTTATTAGATGAATTAGGGGAAGAATATGAAATACCTTCTAGTTTAGAAGAAAAAAGATATTTATATAAAACACTTGTTAATATTAGATTACCTAAACCAATAAGTGAAGATTATTTAAAATTAGAAGATGAGTATTTACAAGATAATTTAAAAGGAAAAGTAATTGATATTAATAATTTTAAGGGAGAAAAGATATTTCTATATAAAGGCGATATTACTAAATTAAATTGTTCAGCAATAGTAAATCCAGGAAATGAAAATGGAATTGGTTGTTTTGAACCAAGTCATAATTGTTTAGATAATGTTATTAATACTAATGCTGGTATGAGACTTAGACTGGCTTGTGATGAAATTATGAAAAAGAAAAATTATCATTTAGAAACTAGTGAATGTATAATAACTAAAGCTTTTAATTTACCTTGTAAATATGTTATTGAAACAGTTGGACCTATTGTTAGTAAGACTCTTACTGATAAAGAAAGAATAGATTTAAGAAATTGTTATTTAAATAGTTTAGAACTTGCAAAAAAGAGTAATATTAGAACTATTGCATTTCCATGTATTTCTACAGGTATATTTAATTTTCCTAATGGAGAAGCTGCTAGTATTGCTTATAATACAATAAAAGAATATTTAGATAATAATAAAGATTCTTTTGATAAGATTATTATTTGTACTTATAAAGATATTGATTATAACTATTATAAAAAATTAATTAATAACTAGGATTTGATTGAATGAAAAAAGCAACTAAATTTTTAATAATAATTATGTTAATAGGAACAATTGGTTTATTAATATATAGAATAAGTAATGGTATATATTATAGAATACCTACTGATTTATCATTATTTGTAGTTTTACTAATACCTATTGTCTTAAATAAATATGTTTCTTTATCTAATATAGATAAATTAGTTATTTATATATTTATTTTTATAGCTGATTTTTTAGGGTGTGTAGTTAATCTATTTAAGTATATTTCTTGGTTTGATACTTTTACACATTTTTTATCTGGTATATTTTTCTTTTATGTTGGAGTAAGAGTATTATATTTATTTAAAGCTTATAATAAAAATATTTATTTTAATATAGTTTTTGCTTTAGGAGTAGTTTTTTCTTCTGCTTGTATTTGGGAGATATTTGAATTTTTTATGGATAGGTTTTTTAATATGAATTTGCAACATTATAAAGATACTGGAGTATTAGATACGATGGAAGATATTATTGCTTGTAGTTTGGGTGGAGTTTTAGCAACTTTTATTTATAAAAAAGTTAATGACAAATTAAAAAAAATATAATAAAATATATATGTGATTGCCCTATAGCCAAGTGGTAAGGCAGTGCGCTCTGACCGCATTACGCGTTAGTTCGAATCTAACTAGGGCAGCCATTTATATAATTAAAGTGTTTTAGACACTTTTTCTTTTTCTATAATTGCATTTTAGATAAAGGGTATGCTATAATCTAAAGCGTTAAAGAGGTGTATAAAATGAGTGAAGAAGAAAGAAGAGAACTTGCAGATATTTTGTTTCCTAATTTAAAACATGATATTGCTTATTATGAGGATTTATATCCAGAACGAGACCTACCAGATGGGGCAATGGTTACAAGATATGGTCCTTCTCCTACAGGAAGTGTTCATTTAGGAAATTTATTTAGTGCTTTTTGTGATATGATTTATGCTAGACAGTCAGGTGGAGTTTTCTTTTTAAGAATAGAAGATACTGATCAAAAAAGAATGGTTGAAGGTGGAATTGAGAATATTACTGGCGTTTTAAAAGGATTTAATATTATTCCTAATGAAGGTTATACTTATGGTGGTAATTATGGTCCATATAAACAAAGTGATAGAACGGAAATATATCAAACTTATGTAAAAGATTTAATAGTAAGAGGCCTTGCTTATCCTTGCTTTATGAGCGAAGAAGAACTTGCTAGTATTAAGGAAGAACAAGAAATTAATAAGACTAAGATTGGGGTATATGGAGTATATGCTGTTGATAGAGATTTATCTCTTGCTGAAGTAAAAGAACATCTTAAAAATAATGATTCTTATGTAATTAGATTAAAAAGTCCAGGGGATGCTAATAAACAGATAGAAGTAGTTGATTGTATAAAGGGAAAGATTAAATTCCCAGAATATGATATGGACTCAGTTCTATTAAAAAAAGATGGTACGCCAACATATCACTTAGCTCATGCTATAGATGATCATTTGATGCATACAACTCATGTTATTAGAGGAGATGAGTGGGTATCAAGTATTCCTCTACATTATCAATTATTTCAAATATTAGGATTTAAACCAGTAAAATATGCTCATATTGCACCAATTACTATTAAAGATCCAGAAACTGGAACAATTAGAAAACTATCTAAAAGAAAAGATCCATGGGCTGGAGCAAAATTCTATGAAGAGTCTGGTATTCCAATAGATGCTCTTCACTTATATCTAGCAACTATTGCGAATTCTAACTTTGAAGAGTGGTATCTTAAAAATCAAGATAAATCAATAAGTGATTTTAAATTTAGTTTTGATAAAATGGCTATTGGTGGAACTAGTTTTGATGCCTTAAAATTTAATAATATTTGTAAGACTTATTTTTCACGTAAGAGTGGAGAAGAGGTTTATAATGAAACACTTAATTGGGCTAAAACTTATGATAAAGACTATGCTAAATTATTAAGTGCTAATAAAAGTGATATGATTAAATTCTTAAGTATTGAAAAAGATGGGCCTCGTCCACGTAAAGATATATCTAAATATAGTGATGTTAAAGAAGAGTTTTCTTATGCAATTGATTCAATGTTTGATGCCGAGTTCTATTCTAAGTTTGATGGAGATAAGACATATGATATTGACTTAGTATTAGATTATTTAAATAATTATTTAGATTTAGATGTTAGTAATGAAGAGTGGTTTAATAAAGTACGTGAATTTGCACTTATTAATGGTTATGCTGCTACTCCTAAAGAATATAAGAAGAATCCTGATTCTTATAAAGGTCATGTAGGAGATGTTTGTGAAGCACTTAGAGTTATGATAACAGGTAGACTTAAATCACCTGACTTATATAGTATTATGAAAATACTTGGAAAAGATAAAATATTAAAAAGAGTAGATTTATATAAAAAATTTATTAATAAATAGAAATTTACTAGAAGCTTGGCTTTTAGTTTTTCTTTGTATAGCAACAAATTTCGTCAAATAAAGTAAAGTTTAATTGAAAAAAGATTTCTTCTTAGTTATAATAAGTAATAGTTATTAATAGGAGTGATAAATAATGGCAACTAGTAATTATGATGCAAGTACAATTAAAATTCTTGAGGGCTTGGAAGCAGTTAGAAAAAGACCTGGTATGTATATTGGTTCAACTGATAAGAGAGGACTACATCATTTAGTTTGGGAGATAGTAGATAATTCAATAGATGAAGCTATTAATGGTTATGGAAATCATATTATTGTAACGATTCATAAAGATAAATCTATTTCAGTTGAAGATCATGGTCGTGGAATTCCAACTGGTATGCATGCATCAGGTAAATCTACTCCTGAAGTTGTTTTTACAGTATTACATGCAGGCGGTAAGTTTGAAACAGATGGGTATAAAGTATCAGGTGGTCTACATGGAGTAGGAGCAAGTGTTGTTAATGCTTTATCTAAATGGATGAAGGTGAATATTAAAAGAGATGGAGGAGAGTTTACTATTTCTTTTAAAGATGGAGGACATCTTGATGAGCCTTTAAAAAAGATAGGTACTACTAATAAAACAGGAACTATTATTAGATTTTTACCAGATGATGAGATTTTTACGACAACTAATTTTTCATATACAACTATTTGTGAAAGAATGCAGGAATCTGCTTTCTTATTAAAAGGAATAACAATTGAGGTAATTGATGAAGAAGATGGACTTTCTTCAAAGTTTCATTATGAAAGAGGAATAGAAGAATTTGTTGAATATATTAATCAAGGTAAAAATGTCTTACATAATGTATTTTCATTTGCTGCTTCAAAAGATAGAATTGAAGTAGATATTGCAATGCAATATACTGATACTTATACAGAAAATATAGTATCATTTGTTAATAATGTTAAAACTATAGATGGTGGTACACATGAAGTTGGTTTTAAAACAGCGCTAACTCGGGTATTTAATGATTATGCTAAACAAAATGGTTTAATAAAAGGTAATAACAAAGCTTTTGAGGGAAGTGACGTTCGCGAAGGTTTAACAGCAGTAATTAGCCTAAAAATACCAGAAGATATTTTGCAATTTGAAGGACAAACTAAAGGAAAACTTGGTACTCCACAAGCTAGAACGATAGTTGATCAATTAACTACGGATAATTTAAAAGTTTATTTAGAAGAGAATAAGGTCATTGCTACAGAAATAATTAATAAATCTTTAAAAAGTAAAGAAGCAAGAGAAGCTGCTAAAAAGGCCAGAGAGGCAGCAAGAAACAATACTAAAAGTAAAAATAATAAAGAAAGAATCTTATCTGAGAAACTTGCTAAAGCAACTGGTAGAGATTATATTCACAATGAATTATTCTTAGTAGAGGGTGATTCAGCAGGCGGATCTGCTAAAAGTTATAGAGATCGTGAACATCAAGCAATACTTCCACTTCGTGGTAAAGTATTAAATACCGAAAAAGCATCTGAAAAAGATATTGAAAATAATGCTGAGTTAAGGCAAATTGAATATGCAATTGGAGCTGGAATTGGTTCTAACTTTGATTATAAGGAATCTAATTATGGAAAAGTAATTATCATGACCGATGCTGATGTAGATGGTTCACATATTCAAATACTTTTAATTACTTTCTTCTATAAATTTATGCGACCATTAATTGAACATGGAATGCTTTATGTAGCAACGCCACCTTTATATTCAATTGAAACAGGTAAGAAAGGTGAGAAAGAATATATTGCGACTAATGAGGACCTTGAAAAACGTAGAAAAGAATTGGGGGATAAACCATATAAATTACAAAGATTTAAAGGACTAGGTGAGATGGATGCTAATGAATTGTATGATACAACTATGTCACCAAAAAATAGAAGATTAATTAGGGTAACTTTGCCAGATGCGGCTATTGCTGAAAAAAGAATTCATGTTTTAATGGGAGACGAAGTAGCTCCTAGAAAAGAGTGGATTAATGAAAATGTTGATTTTACATTAGAAGATAATTTTAGAAAGTAGGTAATAATATGCCAAGAAAAAAAGATGATTTTTCAAACAACATTGCAAAAGTTGTAAATGATTTTAGCTTAGATGAAATAATGGAAGATGGCTTTGGAAGATATTCTAAGGAAATCATTCAAGAGCGAGCATTACCCGATGTTCGAGATGGTTTGAAACCAGTTCAAAGAAGAATTTTATTTGCTATGCATAAAGCAGGTTACACTTATAACAAACCTTATCAAAAAAGTGCTAAGGCTGTTGGTTATATTATGGGTAACTTTCATCCGCATGGTGATTCATCAATATATGATGCGCTAATTCATTTATCTCAACCTTGGAAAATGCGTAAGACATTTGTTGATATTCATGGAAATAATGGCTCAATTGATGGTGATGGGCCAGCGGCTATGCGTTATACTGAAGCAAGGCTTTCTAAAATTGCTGAAACAATGTTAGAAGATATTTCTAAAGATACCGTAGAAATGGCTTATAACTTTGATGATACTGAACTTGAACCAACTGTTTTACCAGCTAGATTTCCTAATCTTTTAGTTAATGGATCTCAAGGAATTTCTGCAGGATATGCTACAAATATTCCAACTCATAATTTAGGAGAAGTTGTTGATGCAACAATTCATAGAATTGAAAATCCAAATTGTCGCCTAGATACTATTATGAATATTATTCCAGGACCAGACTTTCCAACAGGCGGTGTAATAGAAGGAAAAGAAGACTTAATAAAAGCTTATACAACAGGAAAGGGAAAGGTAGTTCTTCGAGCAGATTGTGAAATAGTAGAAGAAAAATCTCATAAGCAAATTATTGTTCATTCTATTCCTTATGGTATTGTAAAAGACCAATTAACTAAAAAGATAATTGAAATAAAATTAGATAAAAAAATAGATGGAATAAATGATGTAATAGATGAATCAGATTATGAAAATATGGCTCGACTTGTAATTGACTTAAAAAAGGGAGCTAATGCTGATTTAATATTAAAATATTTATATAAAAATACTGATTTACAAACAAATTACAATTTTAATATGGTTGCAATTGTAAATAGAAGGCCAAAATATGTTGGTATTTTGGAAATACTTGATGCTTTTATTGCTCATCAAAAAGAGGTAGTTACACGTAGAACTAAGTATGATAAAGAAAAAGCTGAAGCTCGCTTGAATGTCTTAGAAGGAGTAATTAGAGCTTTATCAATATTAGATGATGTTATTAGAACTATTAGAGCTAGTAAAAATAAGGCTGATTCTATTGATAATTTGCAAAAAGAATATGATTTTAACTATGAACAAGCTAAGTATATTGTTGAAATGCAATTATATAGATTAACTAATACGGATATAATAGATGTTCAAGAAGAGATTGAAGATTTAAAGAAAAAAATTGCTATTTGGACACAAATACTTGAAAACCCAGAGGCATTAAAACATGTTATGACAACAGAATTAAAATTAATTAAAAAAGAATATGATGATCCTCGTCGTACTAAAATAAAGGAAGAAGTAACTAAAATAGAAATAGATGAAAAAGCTATGATTCCTAAGGAAGATGTTGTTGTGTTAGTAACTAAAGATGGTTATGTAAAACGTACTTCATTTAGAAGTTATACTTCATCTAATCCAGAAGATTTAGTAATGAAAGATAATGATTATATTATTGGTTTATATGAAATGACAACTCTTGATACATTACTTTTATTTACATCATTTGGAAACTATTTACATATACCAGTACATTTAATACCTGATCTAAAATGGAAAGATATGCCTAAACATGTTTCTAATATTATTGAACTTGCTCCTGGAGAAGAAGTTGTAGCATCAATTCCGGCATATGACTTTACAAGTAATATTAATTTAATATTAACTACGAAGAATGGTTTAATTAAACGTACAAAGTTAAGTGATTTTAAATTACAAAGATATAATAAAGTAACTAGTTGTATGAAGTTAAAGGATAATGATGAATTAATTAGTGTAATTGAAGAAAAAAGTGAATCAATATTTTTAACTACTAATACTGGATATGGATTAAGCTTTAAAGTTAGTGAGATACCAGTAGTTGGTTCTAAAGCGGCTGGCGTTAAGGCAATGAAGTTAAAAGATGATTATTTAGTGTCTATTAATAACTTCTCATATATAAAAGATGAATTTATCGCAATATTAACTACTAAAGGAACAGGAAAGAGAGTTAGACTTAGTGAATTTGAAGAGTCTAGTAGAGCCCGTCGAGGAATTCAAGTAATAAGAGATGTTAAATCTAATCCATATCAAATTTTAAAAACATTTATTGAAGACTCTAGACAATATATTGGTTTAAAAAATCAAGATATCAATACAATTAAATTAACAGAATTACCAATTACTGATAGACATTCTATCGGAAGTCAGATATCTAAACATGAACTTAGTGATGCTTATGTAGTAGCTAGTTTAAAAAGGAAAGAATTTGCTCAAGATGAAATAATTACTGATGATCAAAAAGTAGAAGAAGTAAAAGTACCAAAGAAGGATACAATTAATTTAGATGAGATAGATGATAGATTAATGACAATAGATGATTTCTTAAGATAAAACTTTAATAAAACTTTACTAGAAATTGTAAAGTTTTTTTATTATGTGTTATAATATTTATATAATATGGGATGTGATGGATAATATGAAGAATTTTAAAAATAATAATAAAATAAAAAAAGGTTTTACTCTGATTGAGTTGTTGGCAACTATTGTTATCTTAGGGATTATTACAGCTATGGCTTTTCCAATGCTGAGAAGAATATCTGAAGATAATATGAATAGAAAGTTAAAAACATATGCTAATTCTGTTGAGAGTAGTGCTAAATTGTATGTTGATTCGTATGGTGAAGACTTATTTGGTAGAGACAAGTCTGGTATTGTTTATGTAACTTATGATGAATTAAAATCTAAGTCTCTTATAAAAGATATTTCTGATAATGATATTTCATGTAATTCTAGTAAGACAATAGTGAAAATTACTAAAATAGATGATGCTTATACTTATGATGTTCAATTAGGATGTACAAATTCGAAAAACAGTGATGGATCTAATTTAATTATTTATCCCAAGAATAGTAATTTGAAATATGAAACTAGTTCGACAACATTAAAATATGATTTAAATGTTTCTCCTGGTAAATATACCGATAATGATAAAAATAGATCTGCAGTTACAATAACGTTATCTAGCAGTACCGGAATAAATAATAAATATAATGAGATATATTATAGTTGGACTTTAAATCCTGATAATGATAGTGACACGTGGAATAAGTTAAATTTTGATATTCAATCTGTAGATCAGCAAAAAAAAGATTTAATTTCAAATAAGATATCTGAAGTAGTTGTAAAAAAGCAATTAATTTTACCAGAAAAAACTGGTAAATGGTATTTAAAAATAGAAGTAAGATCTTTACAGAATGCTGCTGGAGATAATTTATTAACTGAAAAGCAAAATAAACAATATGGACCATATACAATTGATAGAGATAGTCCTATTATAAGAGGAGTTACACTTACTTCTCGAGAAAGTGGTTTTAATTCGAAAAGTATAAGAGTAAATATTAATGCTACTGACAATAATAGATATACAGCAGATAGTGATTTACAATATTGTGTGAATACTAGTAGTTCTTGTTCATCATATAGCAAAGCTAATGTGAAGGATCTAACATTATCAGGTAATTATGATGGCAGTTCAAGGAAAATTTATGTTTATGTTAAGGATCAAGCTGGTAATGTTACTTCTAGTTCAGAAAGTTATACTCTTTATAAAGAGTGCTCCACAACAACTGGTGAATGGAAAGATCAAAATACTTGTTCTAAAACTTGTGGTACAGGAAGAAAAAGGCAAACAAAAGTGAATAATGATAAATATACTGGAAAATTATGTTCAACAGATGAGCAAACGATAAATTGTAATACACAATTATGTGCTCCAAATAAACCAACGATAAAAAATCCTACAAATGGTAATTGGGTTAATTATAATTTTAAATTGGATGTCAGAACAACTACTTCGAGCAGTGAATTAGGCTATTGGTATTATAGTTATGATAATAATAATTGGACTAGATATAATGATTCATATGGCAAAGACTCTTATACAACGACACTTTTTTCTGCAGAAAGAAATGAGCCGGTTTATATTCGAGTATGCAATAAAGAAGCTAATATAGATAATCCTGAATCTAGTAAATGTGCCCAATCTGACACGACGATTAAAATAGATAAAACCGCTCCAAAATGTAAAAGCAGTGGAGGATCTGATAGTTGGACAAATGATTCTAGAACACTAGTTGGAACATGTTCTGATACAGGTGGCTCTGGATGCAAAGAACCTGCTTCTTGGCTTATTAATTGGGAAGGAAGTTGGACAAATTTAAGTCCTGGATCTGTATATGATAATGCTGGTAATAAAAATTATTGTCCAACAGATCAAACGGTAAAAATAGATAAAACCCCTCCAACTATTTCATTTTATAATGGAGCTAGGAAGGCAAGCTTCTCTTGCACAACTAAAACCTATCCTGGTACCAATAAGAAATATCCACAAACTGTTAATGGACTAAATTGGCAGGATACTTTTTCAGGCGTTGGAAATGTTTATATGCTCTATAAGTGGGATGATAAATGTTCTTATTTTAATATAAATCAAAATGGTAATACAGATTTACAAATAAATAATGGAATTTGGATAAAATATGGTGGTCCAGTTAGCTGGAAATTAATAGTTTGTGATGTCGTTGGAAACTGCTCTTCAACAAATGGATCCACAAACTGTCATAATACAAGAAATAATAATTTAAATGTTAAAGATGGAGCAACTACACTGCATCCAAAATCTAAATGGAATAGTCTATGCAATTGGTAATTTTTTATCTATAAAATTAAAGACAGTTATATTAATTATGATGTATCTAAGTTAGCAAGTAATTATGATGAATATTCAGCCTACGAATATAGAGCAAAAACAATTGCTTTGGATGTAATGAATAATCATTTGATAAATTATGATAATACTGAAGGTGAAATTGTTGATTATGAAGTTCGTTTTACTGGAGATAAACCTGATAAAGATTCATTATATAGTTTGTATCAGAATTTGATAGGTACTTCTTCTAAACATTCAATTATGAATGGTGGAGATGAAGCTAAAAATAAAGATAATAGAGTTTCTGGATATTTAAATGAAGCTATACAAAAGGGGATTAATTAATAAAGATAATTTCTTTAACTAAATAAAATAAAACTCTAATTAGAAATAATTAGGGTTTTTATATTAATTTTTTTTAATAAACATATAATATATTGGTGATATTATGTCAAAAGAATCATTTAAAGCATTTGCTAGACTTCATCCGGAACTTGCTACTTATGTTTTAAAAGGAAATGCAACTTGGCAACAATTTTTTGAAATATATGAAATATATGGTGAGAATAATGCAGTTTGGAATAATTATATTAATAATAGTAAATTATCGGAAAATAATGGATTTAAAGATATTTTAAATACTTTAAAGTCAATTGATATGGATTCTGTACAGCAAGGGATTAATAATTTAAAAAAAACGGTTTCTTTACTGCAAGATTTAGGCTCTTCTAATTCTGCTAGATTGGATGAACCTCAACCGTTATATAAAAAATTTGATGATTAATGGATACTAAATTATTAGAATATATTAGAAATAATCAATATATTTATAATTTTTTGAGGGAAGAATCCAATTATTATAAATTATTATATAGAGATAAAAATAATATAAAAAAAATTGAATCTTTAGCAAAAGAAAAATATAAATTAAGAAAAATAGATAAAATAGAAAGAATTAGTAAGAGCATTGATTTAATAAATTCTTTTGTTGATGTTTTAAAGTAAAAGAGCTGTTTTTGTATGAGCTTTTTGCTCTTTTTATGTTGTTATAATAATTTTTTACTTAATAATCCAATTGTTAGGTAAAATAAAAGATCTAGAGAATAATTCGATATTTAAATAACTGTAGATATTTTAAAAATATTTTTTTTAAATTAATTTATTGCGATTGTTCATTAAATGTTGGCACATCAACTCCAAGCAATCAATTAGGATATTGGTATTATAGGTATAATTATACTGGCTGGAATAGATATGATGCTTCTTATGGAAAATCATCTTATACAACAACTCAGTTTTCTGCAGAAAGAAATGAACCGGTTTATATTCGAGTATGTAATCGTTTTGCAACTGGTCCAAATGATGAAAGTAATTGTAGTGACTCTACGTCTACTATGATTAGAATAGATAAGACACCTCCTACTATAGAGTTTTTTAATGTGATTTGTGGTGATGTTTTTCATCAAGGCCAAAATGGTTATATTCCAGTAGTATCAAAAGATAGTATGTCTGGAATAGCTAGAAGAGATGCAACTGGTCATGAAGATGGTGGCCAGACAACACGATTTGTCAAAACTTATAATGGTTATAAACGAGTAGATGATGCTTTTGCTGGTCAAAAGCATAAAGGAACTGCATGTAATTACTATATAAATATTACTGTTACTGATGTTGCAGGTAATTCTAAGTCTGCTTCTCATACTGCTTCACTTGCAAAGTGTAAATAATTTAGTATATTTTTGTGAGTTGTTGTAAAAACTTCGTTTTACGTTAGTGTGAAGCGAAGTTTTTATATAAAAATTTAATTCTTTAGTAAAATAAAAGATTTTTTTTAAATAATTTGATACAATATTTGTATGAATGAGTTAATAAATAGAGTAGAAAATTTAAAAGATGTATTAGATAAAAATATGGATATTATTAAAATAAGAAAATTGAATAAAGAGATAAATAGTAATGATGAGTTATCTAATTTAATTATTGAATATAAAAAAACTAATAATCTAGATTTAAAGAAGCAAATTATTTCTAATCCATTATTTAATGAATATAAGGAATGTGAGACTAGAGTTAATTTCTTAATCTTAGAAATAAATAGTAAATTAAAAACTATCAGTAATAAAGGAAAGTGTAATAGATGAAGGTAATTAGTGGTATTTATAAAGGAAGAAATTTAGATGGATTTAGTATTGAAGGTACTCGTCCAACGATGGATAGAGTTAAGGAAAGTCTATTTGCTATTATTCAAAATTATATTAGAGGTAGTATTGTTTTAGATTTATTTTCTGGAAGTGGTAATCTTGGAATTGAAGCTATTAGTGAAGGCGCAAAATACGCTTATCTGGTTGATAAAAATATTAGGTGTATAAAAATTATAAATAAAAATATTAGTAATCTTGGAATAGAAAATATTAAAGTATTTAATTTAGATTATAAGAAAGCATTAAATTCAATAAGTGAGAAAATAGACATAATATTTTTAGATCCTCCTTATAAGACTGACTATATAGGTAAAAGTATTGAATTAGTAGAAAAGTTAAATTTACTTAGTGATAAAGGAATTATTATTTGTGAAAGTGATGATTTAAATAAAATAGTTTATTCAAGTTATTACACTAAAGTAAAAGAAAAAAAGTATGGAGATAAATATATTGTTTTATTAAAGAAAAATATATGTTAAAATATTTATAGAATAGTTGGTGATAATATGAATAAAAAGGGTTTTGCTATTACATCATTGATATATGGATTAGCAATACTTGGTTTTTTATTAATTACTATAATTATGTCGACAATGGCTAATACAAGGTTTAATTCAAAACAAATTTCGGAAGATGTAAAGGAAGATTTAGTTAACTATAGTAATGCTTCAATGACTTTTAATTATAAAGATGGTGAACAAGAGTTTGTTACACCAGATGGCGAAAGTGGTTGGTATAGAATAGAAATATGGGGTGCTCAAGGTGGTGGTTATTTAGGTGGAAAAGGTTCTTATGCTACGGGAATTATTCATTTGACTGAAGGCCAGCAATTGTATTTTTATGTTGGTAAACAAGGATCTTCTGGCGTTGGTGGTGGTGAGACTTCTGTTAGAGTTGAACCCGATGATAATGAAGTATCTAAAAGATCACGTATAATGGTTGCTGGTGGAGGTGGATCCGATTCATCTTCTGCAGTTGGTTCAACTTTAAGCAGATATACGAAGTCTATAGATAGTAATATTACTGGTATTGAAAATGATTATTATGTATTAAAAAGTAGCAATTTATTAGGAACAACATATAGTAATTTTTCTAGTTTAATGGGTAATCCATACGATTATAATTTAATTCATAATTCTAGTGCTGCTGGAAAAGGATATTATAATGGGACATCAGCTATTGAAGGCGGTACTTCATTTATTTCTGGATATGCAGGGTCTTTTGCATATAGTGCCCTTGATACAAATAGTTCTTCACCAACTTATACTCAATATAATTATTCATATGATTCTAATGCTAATTTAAGTTATAATACTTCAACAAGTAAAGGTTCTTTTTATTTTTATGATGGAATGATGCTTTCAGGAGTACGTTCTGGAAATGGTTTAGCTAAAATTGAAAGAGTTGTTAAAGAAACCGATGATATTACATCTTTACCTAAACAAAATACAAGTTTGAATAATGTTAGTAAAATTAAATTTTGTTTAAATGGTTCCGATGTTAATAATTATAATTTATATGCAGTAAGTGGCGGAAGCTTAGTTAGAAATACTTCAAGCGTTTCTGGAAATTGTAAAACATTTACTTTTGGTAAATCTAATTTAGATGAAATATCTTTAATTAGTAATAATCCAACCGGTAAAAATATTTCTAATTATAGTGTAGTTGTTAATGATAGTCTTACATTAGTTACGAGTAATGGGTATAATAGAGTAGAAACACCTGATGGTATACATATATCCGCTTATCAACCAAATTATTTATCAGATAAAGTTTCAGAGGGAACATATTATATTTTCCCTGTTACATCTGATACCAAAGTTATAAGCACTTATAAAAATGATGAAGATGTAGATAAAATTATCAAAAGTCAAGAATTAAGTGGCGGATTAAATCAGAAATGGTCTATTCATGCCATTGAATGTAAGTTATATAATGGTAATGCTTGTTCTGATGTTAATAATAGATATGGTTCTGTTTCTAAAGATAGAATTGAATTTAAAATTGAGGATTTAATAAGATCTAATACTCTTTCAATAAGTTTGGATGAAAATAAATTTAAAAATCAAATAACTGCTTTTACACCATTTAATTCATTATCAAGAAATGATCCACAAATATGGAAAATAAATTCATTACAGGATGGTACTTATAAAATAAATTCTTCAGTTGAAAAATTTGATGGAATAAATACACCGGGTGGTTTAATGGTCGCAACAAATTCAAATGATGATAATAATAATTATTTGATTATTTCTGATGATAAGTCGAAAGATTTGGCTAGGTTTTATTTTTACAAATTAAATTTTTAAAGTAATTAGTAGTAAATTTACTACTTTTTATTTTTTTGGCACAAATTATTGACAAGTGCCAATAAAAGTATTATATTTATATTAGCACTTGAGATAAAGAAGTGCTAGGAGGTTGATGTTATGTTGACTGATAGGCAAAACAGATTGTTAAAATTGATTGTCGAAAAATATGTTAAGAATCCAGTGCCAGTTGGATCAAAGAGTATTTCTAAGACTATGAAATGTTCGTCTGCTACAATTCGTAATGAGATGGGAATTCTAGAAGATAAAGGTCTATTAGAAAAAACACATACATCATCTGGTCGAGTTCCTAGTGAAGCAGGTTATCGTTATTATGTAGATAACTTAATGGAACTTAAAAAGATGAATGCTGATGATATGTTAAAGTTACAGATTGTATTCAAAAACCAGCAACTTGCACTATCTGATGTAATAACAAAGTCGTTGCAAGTTATATCAGATATGACAAATTATACGACAGTGGTACTTGGTAGTACTTCTCATGAGAATCTTCTTAAACAAATAGAAGTAGTTCCGATTGATGAAGAAAGTATGATTGTAATTATAGTTACTGACCGCGGACATGTTGAACACAAAAATATAACTTTAAAAAATGTAGCCCTAGATGATGTCAAAAAAACAGTAAACCTAATAAACAATTTAATCTCAGGTACTCCAATTGATGAAGTAAGTTCTAAATTGGAATTTGAAATAAAACCTATTATAGGAAAATATGTTAAACAACATGAACAATTATATAATGCTTTTTACCATGTATTTACGGATTTTACTAATCAGGAAGTAAATGTAGTGGGAAGAGGTAAAATGTTAGAACAGCCTGAGTTTTCCTCAAATATTGAAACTGTTAAAAATGTTTTTAATAAGCTTGAAGATAAAGAATTATTAAAAAAAGTAGAAGAAGACGCTGATAATAATATAAAGGTATATATTGGTAATGAAAATCATATTGATAGTGATGTAACAGTAATTAAAACTAAGTTTAAAAGAGGAAAACAAGAAGGAACAATTGCAATCATAGGACCAAAGAGAATGGAATATGAACGAGTTGTTAACATGTTAGAATATTTGAAAAAAAACATAGAAAGGTAGGCTGTTATGGAAAAGAAAAATGATAAAAATAAAGTAACTCCTAAAATTGATAATAAACATAATACTAATCCAAATACTTCTAAAAATAATGTGGAAAAAAATAATAAACCAATTGAAGAATTAGAAGAAGAACATTTTGAAAAACCTAAGAAAGAATCTGAATTAGAAAAATTAAAAGAGGAAGTTACTAAATTAACTAATGAAAATAAAAAATTAATAGAAAAAGTACAACTAACTCAAGCAGAATTAATAAATTATCGTAAGAGAAAAGATGATGAAGTGTCTGATATGTTAAAGTATGCAAATACTGATATTATAACAGATTTATTAAATGTCTTAGATAACTTAGAAAGAGCTTTAAATCATGCGGCAAAGTCAGATAATCCTGAAGTTAAGAAGTATAATGAAGGAATAAATATGATTTATGCTAATTTGAAAAGTATTTTAAGTAAGTTTGAGGTAGAAGAAATAAATAGAGTAGGAGAAGTATTTGATCCTACGATGGAACAAGCTCTTTTGACTGATAGTGTTGCGGATAAAGATAATGAAGTGGTACTTGATGTTTTACAAAAGGGTTATAAATTAAAAGACAGAGTCATTAGACCGGCATCTGTTAAAATAAATCAAAAATAAATGTAAAGGAGATTGATAATATGTCAAAAATTATTGGAATAGATTTAGGAACAACAAATTCATGTGCTGCTGTACTAGAAGCAGGAGCACCAAAGGTTATACCAAACCCAGAAGGATCTAGAACAACTCCATCAGTTGTTGCTTTCAAAAATGGTGAAAGAATAGTAGGTGAAGCTGCTAAAAGACAAGCTTTAACTAATCCAAATACTATTAGTTCAATTAAAAGAAAAATGGGTAGTGGAGAGAAAGTAAAAGCTGAAGGAAAGGAATATACTCCAGAAGAGATTTCTGCTATGATTTTATCTTATATTAAAGATTATGCAGAAAGTTATTTAGGTGAAAAAGTAACAAAAGCTGTAATTACAGTACCAGCTTACTTCTCTGATTCTCAAAGACAAGCTACTAAGAATGCTGGTAAGATTGCTGGACTTGATGTTGAACGTATAATTAATGAACCAACCGCAGCAGCCCTTGCTTATGGACTTGATAAGTCTGATGCTCAAACAATACTTGTTTATGACTTAGGTGGTGGAACATTCGATGTTTCAATTCTAGAATTAGGTGATGGAGTATTTGAAGTTAAATCAACTAATGGTAATAATCACTTAGGTGGAGATGATTTCGATCAAAGAATTATTGATTACTTAGTATCTGAATTTAAGAAAGAAAATGGAATAGATTTATCTAAAGATAAAATGGCTATGCAACGTCTAAAAGAAGTTGCTGAAAAAGCAAAGAAAGATTTATCTGGAATGGTATCTACTCAAGTATCTGCTCCATTTATTGCTCAAGGAAAAGATGGAGAACCTCTTCATTTAGATATGACTCTTACAAGAGCTAAATTTGAAGATTTAATAAGTGACTTAGTAGAATCAACTCTTGAACCAGTAAGAAAAGCTATTAAAGATGCTAAATTAACTAAGAAAGATATTGATAAAGTAATATTAGTAGGTGGATCTACTCGTGTACCAATGGTATATGATTTAGTAACAAAAGAGTTAGGAAAAGAACCTTCTCGTGAAGTTAACCCTGATGAAGTAGTTGCTATGGGTGCTGCTATTCAAGGTGGTGTTTTAACAGGTGATGTTAATGATATAGTTTTACTTGATGTTACACCATTATCACTTGGACTTGAAACATTAGGTGGAGTTATGACTACTTTAATTCCTAGAAATACAACAATTCCAACTTCTAAATCAGAGGTATTCTCAACTGCTGCTGATAACCAACCAGCTGTAGATATTCATGTTTTACAAGGTGAGAGACCAATGGCTGCTGACAACAAGACTCTAGGAAGATTCCAATTAACTAATATTCCACCAGCACCAAGAGGAGTACCACAAATCGAAGTTAAATTTGATATCGATGCTAATGGTATTGTTAATGTTACTGCTAAGGATTTAGGTACAAATAAGGAACAATCAATTACAATTACATCATCTACTAACTTATCAGATGAAGAAGTAGAAAAGATGAGAAAAGAAGCTGAAGAAAACAAAGAAGCTGATGAAAAGCGTAAAAAAGAAGCAGAAGTTAAAAATGACGCTGAACAACTAGTTTTCCAAACTGAAAAATCTATTAAAGATTTAGGAGACAAGGTTGATAAGAAGGAAAAAGAAGAAGCAGAAGATTTAATTAAAGACTTAAAAGAAGCTCTTGAAAAAGATGATATAGAAGATATCGAGAAGAAAAAAGATAAACTTCAAGAAAAAGCAATGGCTCTAGCAACAAAAGTATATGAACAAGCCGCAAAAGAACGTCAATCTGAATCTGATAAGAAAGATGATGAAGATGATAAAAAAGAAAAGAAATCTAAAAAATCAAAAAAGTCAGATGATGATGTAGAAGAAGCAGATATTGAAGAAGACTAAAATAAATAATAGTAATAAGTTCTAGGAAACTAGAACTTTGTTACTATAAAAGGAGAATTTATGGCACTAACTAGAGATAAGATAAAAAAAGAAGATAAGTGGAATATAGAATCTATTTATAAAAACAATGAAGAATTTGATGAGGATTATAAAAAACTAGATACTATGATTGATGAATTAAGTCATAAATTAACTAATTTTTTAGATAGTAAAGATAGTTTTACAGAATTTATGTTATTTGATGAGAAAATATCTATTTTACTTGAAAAATTATATGTTTATGCATCATGTAAAAATGATGAGGATAAGACAAATTCAACATATCAAGCTTTAAGTGGTAAGATGAATAATATTTATTCAAAGTATGCTGAAATTACTTCTTCAGTTGAACCTAGACTATTAAGACTTTCTAAAGATAAATTAAAAGAGTATTTTTCTAGTACTAAATTAAAAGATTATGATTATTACTATGATCGATTAATTAATAGAAAAGAACATACTTTAGATGAGAAACAAGAAGAACTACTTTCTACTTTAATTATACCTCTTTCCAACAATAGTGAGACAGCAGCTTACTTAATGGATGCTGATATGAAATTTGGTAAGATTAGAGATGAAGATGGAAAAAGAGTAGAATTAACTTCTTCAAATTATTCTAACTTTATTATGTCAAAGAATAGAAATGTTCGAAAAAATGCTTTTAAAAAGTATCATAAAACATATGGAAGTTTTAATAATACTTTGACTTCTACTTATTATCAGACTGTAAAGGCTGATTCAATAATGGCAAGACTTAGAAGATATGCTTCTTCTCTTGATATGTATATGACTCCATCTAAATTACCCGTAAAATTATATGATAATTTAATAAATACTGTTCATGATAACTTAGATGTTTTATATAAATATTATGATTTAAAAAAAGAAATGTTGCACCTAGATTCCTATCACTTATATGATGGTTATGCTAGTGTAATACCTTCTCTTGATAAGACATATACATTTAATGAAGCGAAAGACTTAGTACTTGATGCTTTAAGTATTATGGGGGAGGAGTATATCAATGTTTTAAAGACAGCTTTTACAGATAATTGGATAGATAAATATCCAAATGTTGGTAAAAGAGGAGGAGCTTATTCTACAGGAGCATATGACACTTTACCATTTGTTTTAATGAATTTTGAAAGTAAATATCAAGATGTTTCTACCATGGCTCATGAATTGGGTCATTCTATGCATACATATTTTTCTCATAAATATAATAATTATGTGAAGTCATCTTATCCAATATTTTTAGCTGAGATTGCTTCAACTACTAATGAACTATTATTAAGTGATTATATGTTTAAACATGCAAAAAATATTGATGAAAAGTTATCTATTTTAAATGATAGATTAGATAATTTTAAAGCTACTTTTTATCGTCAAACTATGTTTGGTGAATTTGAAAAGATTGTTCATGAGTATGTTGAGCAGGGTAATGTTTTAACACCTGACTATTTAGAAAAGACTTACAAAGATTTAAATAAATTATACTTTGGTAAAGGTGTAGTAGTAGATGATGAAATAAAATATGAATGGAGTAGAATACCTCATTTTTATACACCATTTTATGTTTATAAATATGCAACATCTATTTCAATATCTTATTATGTAGCGAGAAATATTATTAATAAAACGCCTGATTTTAGAGAAAAATATATAGAATTTCTTAAAAGTGGGGGCAGAGATTATCCTCTAAATATATTAAAATTAATTGATATAGATTTAACTGATAATAAAGTATTTGTTAGTGCAATAGAAAGTTTTAGAAAAGATTTAGATTTATTTGAGAAGTTATATCGTGAAAAGGAAGTGAGATAGATGGCTGAAAAACGTGATTATTATGAAGTATTAGGCGTTTCAAAAGATGCAACAGTTCAAGAAATAAAAAGTGCTTTTAGAAAGAAAGCTAAGCAGTACCATCCAGATTTAAATAAGGATGATCCTAATGCTGCCGATAAATTTAAAGAAGCTCAGGAGGCATATTCTGTTTTGTCAGATGAAAACAAGAGAAAAATGTATGATCAATATGGTCATGCTGGTGTGTCTGGTAGTGGAGCTGGAGGGTATGGCGGTTACTCTAACTTCGATGGCGCTGGTTTTGATTTTAGTGATATATTTGATTCAATATTTGGTAATGATACTGGTATGGGTGGCTTTTCTAATTTTGGTGGCTTTGGATCTTCTGCAAGTAGAGGAACGCGAGCTACTCGTGGTAGTGATATCTTAATGCATATGAGATTGACTTTTGATGAGGCAATTTATGGCTGTGAAAAGAAGTTCAATCTAGATGTTGTTGAAGATTGCGACAATTGTGATGGAAAAGGTGGCTTTGATCGTACAGAATGTAGTACTTGTCATGGAAAAGGTACCATTACTACAGAGCAACATACAATATTAGGCTCATTCATGTCAAGAACGACATGTCCTGATTGTAAAGGAACTGGTTATACTTTTAAGAAAAAATGTAGTGAATGTAACGGTACAGGAAAAGTTAAGAAAAATAAAAGAATTACTATTAGTATTCCAGAAGGTATAAATACCGGAGATAGGCAAAGAATATCTGGTAAAGGCAATCCTGGTACAAATGGTGGCGAAAATGGAGACTTATATATTGAATTTGAAGTAGGCGAACATGACTATTTTGAAAGAGATAATGATGATATCTATCTAGAAGTACCACTTACTTTAACTGAAGCCATAATGGGTTGCAAAAAAGAAATACCTACATTATATGGTAATGTAAAAATAAATATTTCTGCTGGTACAAATAGTGGAGATAAAGAACGTATTAGAGGAAAAGGAGTTAATAATACTTATAGAAGACATAAAGGAGATATGTATGTTATCTTTAAAGTATATACTCCAAAAAGATTAACTAGACAACAAAAAGAATTAATTGAAGAGTTGTCTGAAACTAATTTAGAAACAGATGAAATTAAAAGATTTAATAAATTTACAAAAGATAATGATTAAAATTATCTTTTTTTGTTGCATTTAAAAAGCATTTATTTTGAATTTATGTTATCCTTATATTGAGGTGATAATATGACAAAGGGAGATATGTATACCAAAAAAATATTTAGAAAAATATTAAAAGATGGTTGTATGGATAAGAATCCTCGTCCTCATTATGAAGATTATTATCCAAATGCAGTTTATGATAAAGATACTAATACAATAATTGATAAAGATAATAATGTTATTGAACTTAATTCAAATCAATGGATAGTATTTAATAAAAATGGAGTTACTTTATGTACTCCTGCTCATACTTTAAGTGTAAATAGTGGAGTAGAATGTTCATATGATTTATCTAAAGGAGAAAGTCCTCTAATTACCCTTAGACCAATCGCTTGTAAATCATCAATTGCTGAGATTTTATGGATTTATCAAAAGCAAAGCAATGACTTAGTAGAGTTTGATGAGTTACTTGGTAAAAATACTTGGGAAGAGGATCATAAGATAAATAATTGGTGGAAGGATTGGGCCTTAAAAGACGAAAAAGGTAATTATATTTTAAATGATCAAGGTCATCCTACTATAGGAAGTACTTATGGAGAAGTAATAAGAAAACATAATTTAGTAGAAAAAGTTCTTAAAGATTTAAAAGATAATCCTGATGGTAGACGTCATATTATTAGTATGTGGCAAGATGATGATTTTTTATTGCCTCATGGATTAAAACCATGTGCTTTCATGACAATTTGGAATGTTAGACATGGTCGTGATGGCAAAGACTATCTAGATATGACTTTGATTCAAAGGTCAAGTGATTTTGCGACAGCTGGCTGTATTAATCAAGTTCAGTATACTGTATTATTAATGTTATTTGCTCGTCACTTAAACTTAGAACCTGGAATATTTACTTGGAAACCAGTAAATGTACAAATTTATGATCGACATATTAATCAAGTAAAAGAATTATTAAAAAGAACACCAGCTTGTGATGATAAAGATATATCAATTGATCTAAATACTGACAAGACTAATTTTTATGAAATGACTCCAGAAGATATTAAAGTAAAGGCTCCAAGAGAAAAAATAAAGAAACTTAATCCTCAACTTAAGTTTCCTTTGGGGATATAATATGAAAAATTTAACTATTATTGCGGCTGTTGGTAAAAATTTAGAACTTGGAAAAGATAATAAACTTATTTGGCATTTTAAGGAAGATATGCAGTTTTTTAGAGATAATACTATTAATAAACCTATTGTTATGGGAATGAATACACTAAAATCTCTTCCAAAGTTATTACCAAAGAGGACACATATTGTTTTAACAAGACAAAATAAAGATTTAGATCCTTCTATAATAGTAGTTCATTCTATAGATGAATTATTAGATTATGTAGAAAAATATAAAGATGAAGTGATGGTAATAGGTGGAGCAAGCATCTATCATCAATTAATTGATTATTCTAACAAAATGCTTTTAACAGAAATTGATGCTTCGGCTCCAGCAGATGCATTTTTTCCAAAGTTTGATAAAAACGATTGGAATAGTGAAGTTATTGGAGAACATGATGAGAATAATATTAAATATAAACATTTAGTTTATACTAGGAAAATATAGTAGAAACACTTTAGTATGAAGGAGAAAATATGAGAGTAGGATTATTTGGTGGAGGAGCTTATGGAATGGCTCTATGTAGTATTTTGAGATATAATAATCACGATGTAACTATATGGACAAAGACCGAAGAAACAAAGAATGAAATATTAAAAAATAGATGCAATAAAATTAAATTACCTGGGTATAAAATTGATGATGAAGTAAAAGTTTCAACTGATGTTGAAACTGTAATTAAAGATAAAGATTTGTTAATAATTGCAATACCTGCTGCATATGTTAGTTCATTATGTGATGAGATGACACCATTTATTGATAATGATAATATTTTAATCGCAACTAAGGGTATTGAACAGAAAACGGGTTTGTTTATTAGTGAAATAGTAGAGAATAAATTAAATACTAAAAATGTGGCAGTTATAAGTGGACCAAGTTTTGCGGTTGATTTAATAACTAGGATGCCGGCAGGGTTAACGATTGCTAGTAAAACCCCTGAGACAATACTTCTTGCTAGACAAGCATTACAAAATAGTTACATTAAATTAAGAGATACTACAGATGTTATTGGTGTAGAAATATGTGGTTCTATTAAAAATGTTATTGCTTTGGCTGCTGGAATGCTTGCTGGATTGAAGGCCAATGAATCTACTAAAGCAATGTTATTAACTGAGGCCAGTCATGATATGGAAAATATTTTGGAAGCATTTGATTGTGATAAAAGAACTGTAATGTCTTTTGCAGGAATTGGCGATTTAATTCTTACATGTACATCTCCTAAAAGTAGAAATTTTAGTTTTGGTAATTTAATAGGTGAAGGAGCAAGTACTCAAAAAGTAAAAGAGTATTTAGAAAATACTACAGTTGAAGGTTATTATACATTGGAGTCTATTTATATGTTATTAAAAGATAAAAAAGTAACAATACCAATAATTGATTTAATATATGAAATTATTGTTAATGGAAAAGATCCAAATTTATTACTTTTATTTTTAGTATATAAATCATAAAAAGAAGTTCATTTTGAACTTCTTTTAATTTACTAATATATCATAGTATGTAGAATTCTTTCAGTATTTTTAAAATTTAATTTAGCTATTTCTTTTAACTTTTCTTCTCCATATTTTTCTACAACTTCTTCACCCATTTTATCAACATCTTTTCCTGCTCCTTTTGGAAGAGGTAAATGAATATTATCACACATTTTATCAAATTCTTTTAAAAATATATAACGACTTATGATGGAACCACAGGCAACAGCCATATTTTTGTCTTCTGCTTTAGTAATGAAAGTAATTCCTTTTTGTACTACTTTTTGATCATTCAAATAATAATAATATCTTTGTTCTCTAGCAAATTCATCGACAATAATATAATCATATTTTGGCTTTTCTTCATTTACTAACTGATATAAAACTCGATTATGAAGAATAGCTTTAATTTTATTCATATTTATATCATTACTATATTTTTCATTATATTCTTTATTTGTAAGTATTACACTTCGATATTTTATTTTTTTAGCAATCTCTGGAGTAATTTTTAATATTTTTTCATCATCTATTTTTTTTGAATCACCAACACCTAATTTTTCTAAGTATTCAATTTCTTCTTTAGGTACATATGTTGCGGTAACAACAATTGGTCCAAAATAATCTCCTGTTCCTACCTCGTCAGATCCAACTGCACTAGAATAGTAATATTTCTCATTTTCTTTTTTCCTTTCTGCCTTTTTTTCTTTGGTATCTTCTAACATTGTTCCCCACATGGCAGCATCTACATCGGCACTAGTACCCTGAAACATTACTTTACCAGACTCATACATCGTAATAACAGTATCTTCATCTTTTGCTTGAAATACTACATAAGGAATTTTCTTATCTCGCATTTTATCTTTATAATAATCAAGCATCTTTTCTTTTATTTCTTTATTTACTCTAATAACTACATTCATATTACATAATACTAAAAGAATTATAATTAAACTTATCAATTATTTCTTCTTTAGTATATCCCTCCTTTAATAAATTATTATAAATATCTTCAATTTCTTCACTATTTAGATTCAATATATATGGATTACTATCCAGTAATATATTTATATTAATAATTCCAATTTCTTTTAATTTGTTTAGTAAACTATCTACTTCAATGGGATCTCTTGATAAATAAAAGGGGTTACAAATAAATATATTTTTAATATAATTATTCATGCAACCAATAAGTCCTAATTTATCAATGAGAGAATAGATTGTTTTATCATCAATATTACTTATATTTGGATTGGTATCCATCATATTTTTTATTTCTTCTATTGTAAAACCATATCTAATTAGTACATCCATATCATAACCTCAACAATTCTTTACTTAAAATTTTATATTTTTTATAGAATTTTTTATCACTACAAAATAAATATTCATCTATTTCTTGTATATTTACATTATCATCAAATAAATCTTTATAGACATCTTCTATTTTATTATCAGTTATTATTTTATAGCGTGCTTTAATATAATCAATATTATATTTTAGAAGACTAGGATTGTTAATAATAGTATTTTTAAAATTAATATTATTATAAAATTCTATTTTTTCATTAATATTTCTTATACTATAACCTATGATTATTGGAAAATCATTAATTATTTTAATTAGTTCATCTTTAGAAAAATAATTTAATAAATTATCTAATTTCCATTTTAAGTAGTCTAAAGAATATAAAATAATAAAAGGATTTTTACAAGTAATAGAAATTATTTCATCTTTTGTAAAACTAAAATTTTCTAAAAATTCTAATTGATTATTTAGATTATTAATATGATTATCTTCTAAAATACAAGGTACTTTTCTGGTTATTTCAATAATATTTTGATTTGAGTAGCCATAGTCTGTTAATAAATCGAACTTTTTTGAAATATCTTTTATATCTTTAAATAATAAATTTGGTAGAAAAGAAGTTATTTTTATAATATCTTTGTCTGTATAATGCATATCTTTAAGATAATTTAATTTTTTATTAAAAACATTTAAATTACAATCTATTATATTAGGATTGTTTTTTATTATATTAATTATATCTTTTTCTTTATATCCTTTATTTATAAAATAGTTAAATCTTTTTTTTATATTGTAATTATCTATATTTAATATTTCTGTTTTATTAATTAATAATTCTTTAGAACTATTAATATCTAAACCTAGATCTATTAAACAATCTAATTTATTAGTAATTTTTTCTATTGATGTATCTATAATATAAGGATAATTACTAATCATTTTAAATATTTCTAATTTATTAAAACCAATGTTTGCTAGCTCAATAACTTTTTCTCTAATATTTTCAATACTCATACATATAATATTAGGAATAGTTAATGTAATATTAATAATATCTTTATTTGTTAAACTATTTCTTTTTAAGTAATTACTCATATTTTTTAAATTAAAAAGAAGTGTTGATTCAGAATATTTACTGGTTGGATAAGCATTTTTTATAAAAGAAATTTGTTCATCATTATATCCTAAAGAAATCATATACTCATCTAACATAATAAACATCACCTGTAAATTATTATAGCATAAATCTAATATTTAGTTTATAATTAATATGTATTAAAAAGGAGAGTAAACTATGTTAAATGTTTTTGATATTGGTATAATATTGTTATTGGTTATGTTTTTTATAACTGGTTTTAAAAATGGGGTTATTAGAGAATTATTTGCTTTAGTTGGAATTATATTAGTTTTTATTTTGTCTTTTGCTTTAAAAGGTATTGTTGGTAACTTTTTATGTTTAATTTTGCCTTTTTTTAATATTACTGGTACAATTGATGGCTTTTCTGTAATAAATATATTAATATATCAAGCAATTGGGTTTATTTTAGTATTTGGTATATTATTAACAATTTATGAGTTTATTATTAAAATTTCTAGATTTATACAAAAATTAGTAAATCTAACAATTATTTTAATCATACCTTCTAAAATATTAGGTGGAATTGTTTCTGTAATTAAGGGTTGGATAGTTTTATTTGCTGTATTTATTGTTTTAATGATCCCTTTAAGAAATTATTCTATATTTACAGAAAGTACGATGATTAATAAAATATTATATAATACTCCAATATTATCAGGTTATACTAGTAATTTTACATCTAGTGTTGAAGAAATATATGATTTAGGAGTTAAAGTATCAAATAAAGAAATTAGTACTAATGATGCTAATTTGAAAACATTAGATATAATGTTGAAACATAAAGTTATAGATAAAAATACTATTGAAAAATTAATTAATCAAAATAAGCTAAATGATGTTAAAAATATAAATAGTGTTTTAAATAAATATTAGGAGATTATATGCAAGAAATAAAAAATATAAGAGAATTTGATGAAATAATTACTCATGATAAAGTATTAGTTTATTTTTATGCACCATGGAATAATTCGTCTTTATCAGTTGGAGAAATATTAGAAGAAGAAAAAGATAATTTAAGTGAATATGAAATGGTTAAAGTTAATTTAGATAGAATCTTATCTTTAACTAGAATTTATCATATTACGACTGTTCCTGATATTAAAATTTTTGAAAGAGGTAAGATTACTAAAGATATTTTGGGTATAAAAACAAAAAATGAGTTATTTAAAGAACTAAATAAATAGGAGTATATATGTATTGTGTAAAATGTGGTAATAAATTAAATGATGAAGCTTTATTTTGTTCTAAATGTGGAACTAAAGTTAATAAAATGCTTTTTCACTTATCAAAAAAAGAAGAAGACTTAATAATAAAACAATCAGCTGATGAAGTTAATTTAAGTAGTAATTCATTCATTTTAAATATATTATTACCAATAAGTTTTCTAATTATTTTATTATTTATTATATTAATTTCTGGTATGGGTAATTTTGCATTATAAAATTGTCCTTTTTCTTATGATTGACTTATTGTTTCTTTTTGATATATTTGATATAATCATTTTATGATAGGGATGTGATATTATGAGTAGAGTTAAAATTATAATACGTTTTGTTATTATTTTAATTCTTATAATATTAGCATCTTTTTTATTTTATAAGGGATATTATTATAATAATTTGGCAAAACCTAAAACTATTTTTTCTAATTTTATAGATGAGATTAATAATAAACTAATAAATTATTATAATTTAGATAAAAAATATGAAATCGGTGATAATTTTTCAATTGAAGGTGAAACTTCTTTTGGATTTTCTAGTGAGAAATATTTAGCAAATTCTATAGATCAAGAGAGTTTAGAAAAATATAATATTATAAATAATTTAAATAATACTAAATTGACATATAATTTAATGCAAAATAAGTCATCAAAGCAACTATATTTTGCTAGTAAGGGAACTATTGGAAGTGAATTAGTTTTTAATAATAAATATTTAGTAGAAAACTCAACAAAATATTATTTCTTAGAAAATATATTAAATACTTATGTTAATGATGGAAGTTGCAACTATTTTGAAAATTTAAATAATGATGTTACTTCAAAAGAAAATGTTGATTATTTATATAATTTTATAATTAATAGTTTAAAAAATAATTTAAATGAAAATAAAATAACAAAGTATGAAGTTACTGAAAAAATTAATAATGAAGATGTTAATGTTTATCAAATAAGTATGACTATTGATGATAATTTTATAAGAAATTTATTAAACAACATATTAAATGATTTAAAACATGATAATCTGGCTAATAGCATTTTAACTAATATAGATAAAGACTTTTCTAAAACTAAAATTAGTAATAAAAAGTTCTTTGTTCCAAAAAATGAAAGTTATGTTTTAAATATTTTTGTTAATAAATTTTTATATAAACCATTAAAATATCAACTTATTCATTTGAATAATAAAAGTAAGGAAACTTTAAGTTATGAAATAAGTAATAATGGTGGAGATATTTATTATCTAAGTAATGAGAGTCTTAAATTTATAGGTAAAGTTACTTATAATAATAAAAATATTAGTATAAATTTTCTAGATAGTAATAAAAAAAATATTGGTACTTTCAAATATAATAAAAGTTCTAATGGTTTTAATTTTAACTTATTATTTAATCAAGATAATAAAGCAATTAATTTGGTTTTTTCTTCAAAATTTATTAATTATAATAAGGATGGTTATAGCAATGAAATGGTTATTTCTTTTAAACGTACAGATAATTTAATTAATGTTTTAAGCGGTGATATAAAAATAAGTAATAAGATTAGTAAAAAAGTTAAAATAAATGAAGATGTTTCTACTGCTGTTTTAAGTAGTAGTTTAACAGAAGAACAGATTAATAATAAGACTAATCAGTTTATTAATATTAAGGAGAGATATAAGAGGTAATGATAGAGGATTTTTTAAATATGGCTGCTGAAGAAGCAGAAATAGGGGTAGAAAAAGGTGAAGGTGGACCATTTGGTGCTGTTATTGTAGATAAAGATTATAATATAATTAGTAGATGTCATAATATGGTTTTAGCTAGTAATGATCCAACAAATCATGCCGAAATTGTTGCGATAAGAGAGGCTTGTAGAAAGTTAAAAACGCATGATTTAACAGGCTATACGATATTTAGTAGTTGTGAACCTTGTCCAATGTGTTTATCGGCTATTATTTGGTCAAATATAAAAAAAGTATATTTTGGAGCAACCCGTGAAGATGCTGACAAATGTAATTTTAAGGATAAAAAAATATATGATTATCTAGAAAAGAAAAATAATATCTTAGAAGAATATAATGTTACAAATTTGAAATGTGTTTCTATTTTAAATAATTATAAAGGAGATAGGTACTAATGGAAGAAGGAAATCAAAGAAAGACAAGAAAAGTTAAAAGTAGGAAAAGTATTAATAAAGAGAAAAGTACTAATAAAAAAATAGTTAAAAAAAGAAAAATTAATAATAAAAAGGTTCCTAAAGAAAATAATAAAAATACTAGAAATACTAAAAAGAAAGTATTAACTACAGAAAATATTTTAAAATTTATATTTGGGTTATTATTATTTGTTGTAATAGTTCTTGGTATAGTGGTTGTTAAGAAGAGTAAAGAAGAAAAAAAGATAAAGAATGCTAATATTGTTATTCCTATAATTGAAGCAACTCAACAGAGTATTGTTCAAATTAATGCAGAAAATTTGGAAGATAAATATATAATCAGAGTTTCAAATTATAAAGATAATAAAATTAATAAAGATGTATTAGAGTATAGTGTAAATATTATTAATAATACAAGTTCTGATGTCATAGTTACTAAGAATGATAATAATAAGAATTTGATGATTGATAAAAATAATACTATTATTCAAAAAGAACAATTAAAAAGTAATGTTAAAGAAGACGTTTTTTATTACATTAGCGTTAAAAATAAAAATAGTATTAAAAATAAAGAAAATATTATTGTTAAAGTTGAAAGCTAGTAAATTGACTTTTATTTTATCAAATGCTAAAATTTTTATATGTTAGGAGAGAAATTAAGTAATGGATTTTGATATTGATAATGAGAAAATTATTATTGAAAAAGATGGTAAAAAGGTTGAGTATAAAATTCTATTTACGTTTGACTCTGAAGATACTATGAAGTCTTATGTTGGTTACACTGATGATTCGATTGGATCAAATGGTAGAAAAAATATTTTTGTTTCTAGTTATAGTCCATTTGATGGAAAAGAAGCTTTAGAGAGCATAACTGATGAGAGAGAGCTTGCTATGGTAAATGAAGTTTTGGAACAAATTGATAGAGAGAGTAATAGTTGATTGGTGGTGAGAGTATGAAAAGTGATAATATAATTAATATTGATCAAATGCTTGAAGATTATGCTGATAGGTATGACGAGTTAGAAAAAGAATTTAAATTAAATAGTTCAAAAGAAGAACTTGGCGATTTGGAGGATAAGAGAGATAAAGCTTTACATGCATTATCAGATGATTTAAGTGATGAAGTTATTGATGCAATAAAAAATTATGCAGATGCTTACCATAAATTAGAAGATGGGTTTCGTTCAAAGAAATTAAGTGAACAAGAATTGGGCTCTCTAGAAGAGAAAAGTGATATGGCTTTTCATAATGCTAGGGATATGATTATTACTGAATTAAATTCTAAAAATAATAATAGAGACTTTGAAGATAATTTATCTAATTTATCTGATGAAGAACTTAATTCTAGAATTCAAGAATTATGGAATTTTGTTGCTCATCAAGAAAATGGAATGGAAGAAAATGATGATTTAATAAATCAATTAGATAATTTACTATCTGAAAGAAAAAGACGTAATTTAAGTAATACAGATGTAGATGTAATGAAATTAAAAGATGAATTAAATGAAATTAAAAAAGTCAGAAAACAATTAAATTCTTCTCCAATTGAAAACAACGAAATTATTAATGAAGTAAAAGAAAAATTAAATGATTTAGAGAAAAAAATAAGTACAGATTTTGATGGATTTAATGATGAAATAAATAAAATAGAAATTGAAATTTCTAATATAGAGAATTCTCTTAAAAGTAGTTTAGAGCGATATGCTTTATTATATGAAGAATCTAGAAAACTATATGAAGCTAGAGCTAAACGTAAGTCTGATGTTTTATCACAAGATGAGTTATCTAAAATTGATATAGAATATGAAAAAGAAAGAAAAAAATTAAAAGAAGATATTAAAAAAGTAAAAGATAAAATTGAAAACTGTAAAAACCAAGTAGCATCTTTAAAAAGAAAACAAAGTAAGATTAAAAGAGATTATTTTAATGCAAATGCTTTAGGTTTATCTTATGATGAATATAAAGAAATAACTTCTACTTTATCCAAAAAAAGAATTATGAATGCTATTCTTGCTAGAAAGAATTTGGCTGATATAGTTGATATTCCATATAAAGAAAGAACAAATGAACAGAAAAGACAAATTAAAGAGGCAAAAAATAGTATAACTAAGGAAATTGCTGAACAGCAAAAGAAAGAAAAAAGCACTTCTGTTTTAGATGCAATTGAAGTTTTATATAATTTAGATACAAAAATGTTATTGAGCAAAAAGCCGAGAAATGTTAAAGTTAAGGATAATTCTTTAGATATGTTGAGACAAAATTCTGACTCTTTACCTTCAAGAGTTAATAAGGGTGTAGTAGATAAGAAATTAACTAAAACTCCTCTTCGTGCTCCTGCAGATATGGATAATACACAATTGAGATGGGCACCTGGTTATACTGAAGAACAAATTTTGTCAGCTATTGGTGATGGAATTGATGAGCCAAAAGGACAAGAGTATGAACAATGGTTGAAAGAAACAGTTCCACTAGGAGATACATCAAAGCCTGGTATTCCATATAAAGAAATTAGTCCTAGTAAGAAAGATGAATTTAATACGACAAGGGGACTAGTTGAAAAGTATACTATTTTTATTGATAACGATTCAGGAGATTATTTTGCTAGAAAAAATACATTTAATAGATTTAATGCTAAAGAAATTGGAAATCCTGTTACTATAAATGGAGCATTGTGTTATAGAATTTCAAAAGCTGATGTTGATAGGATTTCTAAAAATAAGGATAATGATATTTCTCCTTATAATATAGAAATGAAGAGTGTTAAAAATACTAAGAAAATGACACCTGTATCAGATGTTATTTCAAAGGATAATCCACTAAAAGATACAACACCAACTAATGATCAAAAAATCGATAGTATTCCTTCTAAAACTACAACTCCAATAAAAGAACAAGGAACTGATAAAAAATCTTCTAAAACTGATTTAGAGAAGAATAAGCCTATAAAACCTAGACCTAATATTGAACATGAAAAGAAGCATTCTAGACCGCATGTTGAAGAGATTATTTATAAACTTACTAAAGATTTAGATATTGGTAAGAAAGATGCTAAAAGATATTTAGCAAGTAATATAAAAGTTTCTAAGAATTTCAGGGATGAATTACATTCTGGCAATTATCTTTATAATGTTGTACATTTTGTTCCGGCATCTATAAAAGCAATTGGTAGTTTCTTTACTAAACTTGGTGGAAAATTATTAACTACACCCGATGTTAAAAATACTATGGAAACATTTAAAGCACGACTTGATCAATTAACTGAAGAAGAATTAAGCGTATTATTTTATGAATATCGTGGTTCACAACTTAAAACAGATATGAATGTTCAAATTAATGCTTTAATTCAAGCTAAATTAAGAGATTATGGAATTAAAAAAGTCCAAATATTAAATTCAGAAATAGAAGGAAATTATAAGAAATTATTTACTTTATTAAAAGAAGTTGATATTTTAGAAAACAAGATTGCAAATAATAATAATTCTAAACAGGTAATTGTTCTTAAAAACAGGAGAAAGCAACTTATTGATTTCGCTGCTCAAGCAATAAATATAATTGAGAAAAATAGAGTTGAAGCAAATAATTTATTATCTGGTGGTATTCATGGATTAGATGAAGACTTTAAAGCAGTTTCAACAAAATTAAGTTATGTTGGTAAGAGATTTGCAAAAATAGATAATTTTGACAATAACTTACAAGCTGCTCTTGCAAAAGAAGGAAAAGCTTTGCGTAATGCTCAGGATAATAAAGATAGTGAAGCTATAGTTGATCATTTTGTAACTTTGGAAGCTTTGTATTCTGGTAATACAGAAATAAGTAATAGTATTTTTGGTAATAGAAGTACTGGGAAAAAGTATTACTCACCACTTGCTGAAGAATTTGATTATAGAGATGATCCTTTTGTAAGAGATTTATTTACAACAATAGCAGTTACATCTGCGACAGTTAGTGCAATAAATGCTGTAAGAGTTCATCAAATCGAAGAAGATAGAATTTTACAGAGACAAAATGACGAAGCTAATAGGGTTAATGCCAATAATGATGCAACAATGGATTATGTTCATCAAGTTGGAAATGATATCTCTGGTAGAAGGGGCACTTTTGTTGAAGGACAAAAAGCTCAAAGTTATCAAGATGTTCTTAATGGTGCAAATGTAAGTGAAAGAGGAGCTATGGATCAGACTAATTGGAGATTTGGTGCTCAATATCATGCTATAGATTCTGCTAATCATACTTTTTATAATAGTAACTTTGATTCAGTTAATGCAAGTATAAATGATGTTGCTTCTAGATATGCAAATGGTACAATTTCTAGTTCACAGGCTTTACAAGAGTTAGCAAATATTTCTTCATCTTCTCAGTCTACTCTTACACAAATTGTAAGCTCTAATTTAGATATATTAAAATCTTATGCAGCGAGTCATCCACAATTTGATTTACATGGTGTTCAAGAAGCAATGCAATATATTGCTAATCATCCAACTGCAATATCAGATGCTAATCAGGCTGCTGTTGATGTTACAAACTTAGCTCAAGGATTAACAACACTTTCTTCTGAGCATGTTCAAGCATTATCAAGTTTACCAAGTGATATGTTAACTACTTTGCTATCTTCCGCTGGAGCTGTTGCTCTCGCTAATAAAGTTTCTTCTACTATGAGTTCTAATATGAAAAATGGCAAGTATGGAAATGAAGTAACATACATGATGAAGGAATTCCTATCAAATCAAGAAGAACAAGAAGAGAAAGAAGAGAATAAACATACTAGATAAAGGCATTATTAAAAAGTAATGCTTTTTTTATTATATAAAATTATTTTATATAAATTGACTTTTTATAAAAGTTTGTAATATAATATGCCACGAGGGGACGGGTATGAATATAGATTATAATCTTTATAGAATATTTTTATATTTATATGAAGAAAAAAGTATATCGAAAACGGCTGTAAAATTATATGTTTCACAACCTGCAGTTAGTTATAGTTTAAAAGAATTGGAAAATCAATTAGGTTATAAGTTGTTTTATAGAAATTCTAAGGGTATTGAACCAACTGTAGAAGCTAAAGAATTATATAAATACGTTTCAACGGCATTTAATATTTTTAATGATGCAGAAGAACATTTAAAAAATCTAAATAGTCTAAATTTTGGTAGTATTAGAATAGGAGTACCTACATATATAGGGGTTATTTATTTAAGTGATTATATTGAAAAGTTTAGAATCAAATATCCAGGTATTAAATTTGAAATAATTTCTGCTTCTACGGATAGTATGATAGAAATGCTAGAAAATAGGAAACTTGATTTAGTTTTAGATACTTTACCAATTCAAAGTAAAAAAAGTGTTTCAAAAGTAACTTTAACTAAATTAAAAAATTGCTTTTTTTATAATAAAAAATTAATGAAGGATGTTTCAATAAAAAGTATTGAAGATTTAAAGAATTATCAAATTATATTTCCTTATAAAACGCTTTCTATAAGAAAGAAGCTGGATGAATATCTTGAATCAAAAAATTTAGCTTTAACTCCAGTTATTGAGTCAATAAATACTGATATATTTTTGGAACTTGTAAGAAGGGGATTAGGAATTGGCTATTTTGCTGAAGATATTTTAAAAAAACAAAAAGATTTTGCTGATTTTGAATTAATTAGTTTTACTGATTTACCGGATATGGATGTATGTAGTGTTTATATTGATGAATTTTTAACTAAAGCAACTTCTGAATTTATAAAGATGTTAAAATCAAATAATAATTAATGTTATAAATTGCTATATGAATAGGTTATTGTTCATATAGTTTTTTTAATATTATTTATATTTTTATCATATTTTTTAGTGAGGTGTTAATTTGTTTACTAAAAAAATTGATAAGAAAATTAAACTAATATTTATTTTTATGCTAATTTTTTTAATTTTAGTAATTATTAGAGTTTTTTATATACAAGTTTTTGAGTATAAAAAGCTTAATAAATTGGCTGGGGATTTATGGAGTAGAAATTTAGAAATAGAAGCTGATAGAGGAAGAATTTTAGATAGAAATGGGAAAGTTTTAGCTGATAATTTAACAACTTCTTCGCTTGTATTAGTACCTAATCAAATTAAGAATAAAGAAAAAGTAACTAAAGAATTAGCTAACATCTTAGGAATTAGTTATAAATCAATGAAGACGCATGTCAATAAAAAGACATCAATTGAAAGAGTTCATCCTGAGGGTAGGAGACTTAGTTATGATGTTGCGAAAAAAATTAATGATTTAAAGTTAGATGGTGTTTATCTTGTTAAAGAGGCAAAAAGAAATTATCCTTACAAAGATTTTATGTCTCATGTTCTAGGTTATGTTGGCATTGATAATCAGGGCTTATCAGGTATTGAATTACAATATGATAAATATTTAAAAGGAGAAAATGGAGTTATAAAATATTTTAGTGATGCGCATGGTAATAAAATAAATTTATCAGATATTTATAAAGCTCCAACGGCCGGTATGGATGTAAGACTTACAATTGATATTGATATTCAAAAGTCAATTGAGAGAGAACTAAAAAATATCCAGGATATGTTTAGCCCCGATATGGCTCTTGCTATTGCGGTTGATCCAAATACAGGTGAGATACTTGGTATGGGATCAAGTCCTGATTTTGATCCAAATAAGTATAAGGAATATGGCACAAATGTTTTAAATAGGAATTTACCAATTTGGGATGCTTATGAACCTGGAAGTACTTTTAAGATTGTTACAATGGCAAGTTCAGTGGAAGAAAAAGTTATTGATATTTTTAATGATCATTTCTATGATTCTGGTAAAGTTAATATAGATGGTAGTGTTTTAAAGTGCTGGAAAAGTGGCGGACATGGAGATCAAACATTTTTACAAGTACTGCAAAACTCTTGTAATCCAGGATTTGTAAAATTAGGCCAATTATTAGGTAAAGAAAGATTATTTTCCTATATTAACAAGTTTGGTTTTGGTAAAAAAACAGGTGTTGATTTGTCAGGTGAAGCAACTGGTATTTTGTTTCCAATGAATAAAGTCGGCAATGTAGAATTAGCAACTACAGCATTTGGTCAAGGAATAAGTGTAACACCCATACAACAAGTTGTCTAATAAATGATACCCTTACTATTACTAGAGGATTAAATAGTAAATACACTAAAAAATATGATGTGGAGTATGAATATAGGTGCTTGATAAATATATAAGTCTAAAATTGCTAAATGATTATAATTTAGTAATTTTTTTGTGGATGTTTAATTTTAAACATTTTAAATGATATAATAAATATTATTGGAGTTGATTATTATTAATACATTATTATTTGAAGAACACACAGATATGTTGTTAGAAATACTTGAAAAAAGTAACATAGATAATAAAGAAAAAGAATATCGAAAAAATGAATTATTAAAAGTTTATAGTAAGATGGTAGAAACTAGAAAAATTGATAATAAATATTATAATATTTCACATGAAATAAGAACTTTGGATTTTCTTTCTAATTTTAATAATTTATATATTGCACAAGATCATCTTAGTAAACCAGGATGTGATTTTAAAATATCTGACAAGTATAAGATAGAATGCGTTTGCAGTTCATCTGGAAATGAAAAATTAAATGGTCTAAATAAATTTCATGGAAGTGGTATGTTTGATTATAATAAAAAGGAACAAATTATATTAACTAGATTAACTCAATCGATAAAAGAAAAAAAACAATTTTATATTGAACATATTAATAATGGAACTATATCAGTTAATATGCCTTATATTATATTTTTAGGACTTGGTAATTTATCATATGAAACATTTGCTGGAACTTTTGGTTTTTTATTAAATAAAATATTGTTTGGCGTTGGTCAAGAAGTTTTACTTATAAATAAGAAAACTAATAAAGTTGAAAAAGTCGAGTATTCACATAATTTAAACATTAAAAAGCATAATGGAGTCGAAATAGATTGTAATATATTTTGTAATAGCGATTATGATTGTGTAAGTGGAATACTTTTTTCTACAGCTAGCTTAGGTGAAAAATATAATAAAAATAATACATTTTTATTTATTAATCCCCATGCAAAAAATAAAATCAAAGCATATGATTTTCCAAATATTATATATTGGAAAGCAAAAAAAGAAAATAACAATTACATTTACTTACCAAGATATAGAGGAAAAAATTTAAATAATTATTTAAAAAAACATTATTGGTAAAAGATATTTAATTTTACACTTAATTGATAATTAATCTTAATAATATATTTTCAAACACGATTAAATATGATATAATTTAATCGTGAAAGGAAATAATAATATGGAATACAGAAATAAGATTTTAAATTTATTTAAAAATGATTACTTAACGACTAAAGATGTTAATAAAAATAATATTCCAAGATTTTATTTAACTAAACTTATTAAAGAAAATAAAATAGAAAGAGTAAGCCGTGGAGTATATATTAAGAAAAATGAACTAGTCGATGAGTTTGTGATTTTACAAAGTAAAAGTAAAAATGCTATTTATTCAAATACAACCGCTTTATATT